>Ga0156109_133_pt1 | contig 39593 bp, 35 predicted proteins | sample RifCSPlowO2_02_FD_107762 | JGI IMG/M metagenome (GOLD analysis project Ga0156109, IMG submission 107762) | Candidatus Portnoybacteria bacterium RIFCSPLOWO2_12_FULL_39_9
ATTTTTTAAAATCTAATAATAATATTAAATTTATAATTTATATTATATTATTAAAATTATTATGCAAATAATTTGTCTTCAAGAAAATTTAAAACAAGCTCTTAATATCACAGAAAGAATTATCGGACGTAATTTAACTCTACCTATTTTAAATAACCTCCTTTTAACCACCGAAAATAATCGTTTAAAAATCTCTTCAACTAATTTAGAAATAGGTATTATCTCTTGGATTAACGGCAAAATTGAAAAACCCGGAGAAATCACAATACCGGCTAAATTATTAAGTAATTTTATTGGTAATTTGCCAAATAAAAAAATTGAGATGAGGGTCAAAGGTAGTCAATTACATTTAAAATGTGAAAATTTTAAAGCCGTTTTAAACGGCTTAGAAGCAAAAGAATTCCCTATTATTCCCAAAATTAAAGACAAGCCCTTAATTAGAATTAAGGGCGGTGTTTTAAAGGCGAATTTATCTCAAGTGGTAGAGATGACTTCTCTTTCTGATTCCAGGCCTGAAATCTCCGGCGTTTTAATGAATTTTGAAAAAAACACAATCAAACTGGCGGCGACTGACAGTTTTCGTTTGGCTGAAAAAATAATATCCCACAACCAAAAAGAATCTATTAATCAAGCTATGATTATTCCTCAAAAGACTATTCAAGAACTAATCAGAATTTTAGGCGAAAAAGAGGCGGCCAACGATAACCAAGGGCAGGAAGTAGAAATAATTTTAGGCAATAATCAGGTTTTATTTAATTTAGGGGATGTCCAGATTATTTCCCGGCTAATAGAGGGGCAATACCCTGATTATCAACAGATTATCCCCAAGAACTTTACAACTCACGCCACTCTTATTCGGACTGAATTAATTAATAATATCAGAGTGGCCAGTCTTTTTAGCGGCAAGGTTAATAATGTTCAGTTTTTTATTCGGTCAAAGCCGGCTTTAATAGAAATTTTTGCCAAAGACATAGATGTCGGGGAAAATAAGTCCCAGATTGAAGCTAAAATTGAAGGCAAAGAAATAGAGATTGTCTTTAATTGCCGCTATATTTTAGACGGCTTAAATAATATAATGAGCGATAAAGTTATTTTAGGTCTGAATAATAATTCCAGTCCGGTTATTATCAAGCCGGTCGGCGACGCAAGTTATACCTATCTGGTTATGCCTATTAAAGCGTAAAAACTTAAACCATCTTTTAAAGGCCGGCTCTATTTTACAAGAAAGCCGGCTTTTTTTATTCTTTTATAATAGTTATTTCGTCTTCTTCTCTGTTTAAGGCCTCATCATAAGCGCGGACTTTGATGGTTTGTTGGGCGGAAGCAGTTAGATAAGGAGTGAGATTAAAAGTAATTGAGTAGGGCTGAATAGTGTCAGCGCCGACTAATCGGTCGTTAATAAAGAAATCAAGTTGCTTAACGCCCAAAGACGCCGAGGCCTCGGCCTGAATAGTTAGGACGGATTGGGTAATCGCTTCGTTGTTTTTTGGGGAAATAATTTTTACTTTTAGCTGTTCTTTTTTAATATGAACATCATCGTATTCGGTCGGCAATAATTGATTATAAACCGGGCAAGGAGAATTTGAGCAGGGCGGATTTTTGGCCCAAGCCAAGATCGGGGTCTCCCAATTAAGGAATTGGGGGTCGTTTTCTTGATTTTCGGGAATCGGTCCGGTCGGATTATTTTTATCAACATAATAAAGAATTGAATGGACTTCCTGATAAATTTTTTCTTCAATTAAGTCCGGCGGGGTTAAATCTGTTGCTAATTTGCCGGAAATTTTATCAATTTTTATTTTTCTCTCAAAAGCAAATTGGCCGTTAAGGATTGGTTTGCCTGTTGTTATCGGCTCTGGCGAAGTAAATTCTTCTATTTTATTAGGCAGCGTGAACAAAGCGAGGGGCTGTCCTTCAGACTCCTGAGGGGCAGCCCCTCGTAGTTCATAAGCCCGTTTCATAAACTCATTCCAAATTGGGGCCGCCACATAACTGCCATCGCCTTGCCGCATTGAAGAGCTATCATTATTGCCGGCCCAGACCCCGGCGACTAAAGACGGCGTGTACCCGACTGTCCAGCCGTCGCGGTATTCTTGAGTGGTGCCGGTTTTAACCGCGGCTGGCCGGCCAGCTAAATAAAGATTTGAATGGGAACCAAACATCGGGGCCCGAGCTTCTTCGTCGGAAAGAATATCATTGATTTGCCTGGCAGTTTGCTGGTCTAAAACCCGGCTAGACTTATTTTGATATTCTTCTAAAATATTTCCTTTAGCATCTTTTATTTTTAAAATAGAGGCAACCGGATGTTTTATGCCTTCAGCGGCAAAGACCCCATAAGCCGCTGTTTCGTCTAAAAGTTTCACTTCGCCGCCCCCTAAAACCAAAGACAAGCTATAACGTTTTCGGTCTTTTAAGGTGGTGATACCCATATCTTGGGCCAAATTAATAGTTTCATTTAAGCCGGCCAAATAAAGAACCTTGACCGAAACCAGGTTGATTGATTGGGCCAGGGCTTGGCGCATAGTTATTGGCCCCCGAAATCTCCCATCGTAATTTTGCGGCTTATATTCTTTTTCTTGGCCCGGCGGACCAAACAAACCAAAACTGGTTTCTAAATCAAATAAAACAGTTTCAGGGGTAAATCCCTTTTTAAGAGCCGCGGCGTAAGCAAACGGCTTGAAAGAAGAGCCGGGCTGACGATTGGGGCTTATAGTCACATTGAAATTGCCTTGGTTTTTAATATCAAAATAGTCGCGTGAGCCGACCATAGCCAAAATCTGGCCGGTTTTTGGGTCAACGGAGACCAAAGCGGCGTTAGTGGCCAGATAGTTCTTTTTATTATAATCAGCCCTTTGGGCAATCGCTTCTTCAGCGACTTTTTGTAAATTCCAATCAAGAGTAGTATAGACTTTTAAGCCGCCCTTTTCCACGTAATCCCGGCCGTATTTTTCTTCCAAATATTCTTGGATATACATAACAAAATGAGGCGCTTTAAAGCCGTATCTTTGAGGAGCGTATTTCAATTTTTCTTTTTTTGTTTCTTCAATTTTCTCTTCGGTCAAATAGCCGAATTTCGCCATTCGGTCTAATATGTATTCTTGGCGGGCCTTAAGTTCGTCAGTATGAGAACCGTAAGGCGAATAATAAGTCGGCGCCTTGGGCAGACCGGCTAAAAGAGCGGCTTCGGCCAAAGTCAGCTCTTTGGCCGGTTTATCAAAAAAAGTTCGGGCCGCGGCCTCAATGCCATAGGCGTTAGAGCCGTAAGGCACCTGATTGAGATAAAAGCCCAAAATTTCATCTTTGTCATATTTTATTTCTAATTCCAAAGCAAGAATGGCTTCTCTGATTTTTCTGATAAAGGTTTTTTCCGGCGTTAAAAAAGCGTTTTTAATGAATTGCTGGGTGATGGTTGAGCCACCCTGGGTTATTTTTTGGCCTCGCAAGTTAGCGACAGCGGCCCGGATTATTCCTTTTAAGTCCAGGCCAAAATGATGGTAAAAATTGTCATCTTCGGCAATAATGGTTGTTTCTTTGACATATTGAGGGATTTCTTCAATCGGAATAATGGTTCTTTTTTCCTCTCCGTGAATATCATAAAGCACCACTTCGCCGGTCCGGTCATAGATTTTAGTTGACTCTACTACCTCTCGCTGGCTGATTTTTTCCGGGTCAGGCAGGTCTTTGGCAAAATAGGCAAAAACGCCCAAGCCTAAAAAAAGCAAAAGCAAAGGAGTCAAAATAATTATTCTTAAAAGTCCCTTAAATACTCTCTTTTTTCTCCGGGGCTTTTTAAATTTACCCCGCACCTTTCGCGCAAAAATACTTTGTCTGCGAAAGGTGCGGGGTTTTCGATAATAAATTCTTCCAACCACCTTTTTATTGTGGCAAATTTAACCCATTTTGGCAAGGAGCAGAAAATCAGTATAGGGTATTTAAAAAGGAGGTATCTTAAACCCCCTTTTTAAAGTTATCCACAACCAACATATTCAAAGTTCTGAAAATGTTCGGTATAATATAATTATGGCAAATCTAAAAACAACGTTAAATATGCTAACCAAAAAACAAAAACAAATCTTAGATTATATTAAGAAGTTCATCAAAGAAAATGATTACGCCCCTTCTCTTGAAGAATCAAGAAGGCATTTTAGATTAGCTTCTAAATCTACCATCCATCAGCACATAAAAACACTGAAAAATAAAGGATATCTGAATAAACTGGATTATCAGGCGCGGGCAATAGAAATCTCTAAAAATAAAAAATCAGACTTAATAAAAATTCCCCTGCTCGGGGCTATCGCCGCTGGGGCGCCGATTGAAGCAATTGAATTTCCAGAAACAATTAGTGTCCCGAAATCTCAATTATCTAAATCAGGGGAACATTTTGCTTTACGCGTTCAGGGCGATAGCATGATTGATGAGGGAATTTTTGATAGAGATGTCGTGGTTATCAGAAAACAGCCGGACGCGGAAAACGGCGAGACAGTTGTTGCTTTAATAAATAATGACGAGGTTACTCTAAAAAAAATCTACAAAGAAAAAAGTCGGTTTTGGCTCCAGCCGGCCAATCCCAATTTAAAACCTATCTATGCCAAAGAATTAGTCATTCAAGGAAAAGTTATTAGCGTAATTAGAAATTACGAAAAACCAAAAGAAACAAGAACAAAAAACAATGATAGTGAATTCGCCGCCGCGACCACAAACTACATCAACCAAACAGATATCAATTACAGAAAATCCCTAGGGCAATATTTTACGCCTAAGTCCATCAGAGAAATGCTGCTTGAAAAACTGCCCAAAATGGAAAATCCTAAAATTTTAGACCCGTCTTGCGGCACTGGCGAATTCTTGGTCACGGCGAAAGAGTACTTTAAAAATCCTGAATTATATGGCTGGGACATAGATAAAAAATTAGTTGATACTTCCAGAAGTCTAGTTCCTGAAGCAAGACTTGATAAGACAGACTCTCTCCTGAATGAAGATTATGATAAATATGATTTTGTTATTGGCAATCCTCCCTATTATGAATTTAAAGCGCCGGAAAAAATTAGAAGAAAATTTGGCAGTATAATGAATGGCCGAACAAATATATTTAGCTTATTTGTCTATCAGGGACTCAATTGGCTAAAAGACGGCGGCTATCTTGCTTATGTTATTCCCCCTTCTATGAATAACGGCGCCTATTTCTATAAATTAAGAAATTACATTATCCACAACGCAAACATTGAATATCTACATATCCTTAGAGACCCGAAAATTTTTCACGGCGCCTTGCAGTCAATAATGCTGCTTGTTCTTAAGAAAGGCAAAAATAAAGGCGATTATTTATTCAAAAAAAATGGTGTTTTGATATTTAGCGAAGGCGCTAAATATTTACAGAGGATATTTAAAGACAAAGCAACGCTACATGATTTAAACTATCAAGTAAAAACAGGTCGGCTGGTTTGGAACGAGAATAAAAATCTGCTCACAGATAATCCCAAAGAAGGCATTCCTTTGATATGGGCACACAATATAACGAAAGAGGGTTTGGATTTCCCAGCGGTTAATGGCAAGCCGCAATATGTAAAAAGGAAAGATTTTGATGTCGGCCCGGCGATTGTGGTAAATAGAATCACCGGCACAGTTAAAGAATCAAAATTAAAAGCGGGCTTTATCCCGCCGGGTATGAAATTTATCGCGGAAAATCATGTTAATGTAATTTTCCCGCCATCTAAACAGGAGCAGATAAAAATGGATTTTGGGAGCAATCAACCTAAAAAAAATCTGCCTATTAAAAACATTGTTAAGCAGATATCTTCAATAAGAGGATTAAAAGTTATAAAAAACATCACTGGAAACACACAAATCTCAAAAAATGAATTGGAGAAGTTATTCCCAATTTCTCTTAATTGTTAGGGGTCAAGTCAAAAATATTCAGGCAGGGCGTTTTAATCCCTTGAGCTATATTTTTCCAGTGTAAAACTATCTGCAACAATGGTTCGGATTTACTACCCCTTATTCCCGCTATTTTACAATGAGTTAATCCTTTAGGAAAAACAATCTTAAAGTCAGAATATTTGCTAATTATTTTATTTACCCGTTCGCCAGTATCCTCTCTTCTGACAATAACCTTGCCTTTGTGGTAATTGGCATAATAGATAAAAAGATTTTGAACTTCTTTAAAGAAGTTTTTTTCTTTTATTAAATCGACTAACGGCTCTTTTGTGTGAATGCCCAAGGTGATAAGGATAAAAAATCCTTTAATCATCTCGGCATCTTGTTTTTGAACGCTTAAATAATTAAGATATTCTAATTTTTCCTCTCGGTCCCTTTTCTGAATATTTTTAAGAATATCCTTAGATTTTTTATTTCTTTTTAAATTCCGTAGATATCTTGCCTTTTCTTCTCTTTGCGTTATTAAATTGCTAATTTTTAAAATTTTTTGAGGGGAACGGCTGAATTTATCTAAATAATCATCAACCCATTTATCATGATTTTTTTCTTTGCGAAAACCGCTCCAACTTTTTACCTCGCCGACAAAAAGATAGTTTTCTGTAAGAGCGTCCTGGTTAATATTTGCCCTGGTTCCGATCCCTGATTTTGTATCACTCATTTTAATCTCAATAAAAATTTTCTCGCCATTAGAGATAATCAGCATATCGCCTGTATTATCATAACGATTACCCAAGTGTTTAGCTGACGAAATATTCGTAAAATCTTTTTTAATTTGCTTGGCTACCTGAAGAGCATGAAAAAACCAACGATTTTTCTTATCGTTGGATGTCAGAGGGTTAGAGTTTAAAATTTTCTCAATAATTTTCTCCGCCTCTTCAATCAATTGTCTTTCGTGTTTTCCCATAATCTCTAAAATTAAGTTTAATCCTTAAATTATCGCTGGTCAATTCTGGAATAACCATCATTCCGTTATTTATTGACAATAATTAAAAAGAGAGATTATAAAAAAGAAAAGACCCGTTACGAGTGATGTGAAATTCAATTAGTTTATTCCCTGAGCGGAGCGAGCGAAGCGAGCGAAGTCGAAGGGTCTTTAGCCTTCAATGCGGCGCCTTCGACGCCTTACTCAAGTAATAATAGTCATTTTAAGCTAAGGAATTTCACATCACGCGTAAGACCCGTTGGAATAGGGCAATAGCGGGCTCTTTTCTTTTTGGTTTTATTTAGGTATAGTAAGGATATGGCAGAAGATAAAATTAAAACTTTATTAAGCAAGGGAGTGGAAGAAGTTATTAAAAGAGATAGTTTGGAAAAGAAATTGAGAGCGGGGAAGAAATTAAGGATAAAATACGGGGCAGACCCGAGCGCGCCGGATTTGCACTTGGGACACAGCGTTTGCTTGTGGAAATTAAAAGAATTTCAGGACTTGGGGCACCAAGTTATTTTTATTATTGGCGACTTTACCGGCCTTATCGGCGACCCTTCAGGCAGGGACAAGACTCGGCCGGCCTTATCCAAAGAAGAGATAGAAAAAAACGCCAAAACCTATTTTGAGCAAGCGGGGAAAATTTTAGACATTAAAAAAATAGAAATTAAGAAGAACAGCCAGTGGTTTTCTAAAATGGATTTAGCGGATTTTTTAAAATTAGCCGGCCAATTTACTTTGGCGAGAATTATAGAAAGAGATGATTTTAGCCAGCGCTTAAAAAAGGGAATAGACATTGGCTTTCATGAAACTATTTATCCCCTACTGCAGGCCTACGATTCAATTATGGTTAAGGCCGATGTTGAGGTCGGCGGCCGCGACCAGAAATTTAATCTTTTGGCCGGCCGGGAGCTTCAGAAAAAAATGGGCCAGCCAGAGCAGGATTTAATGCTTTTTCCTCTTTTGGTCGGCGCTGACGGGAAAAAGAAAATGTCAAAAAGCTTAGGCAATTATATCGGCCTGACCGAATCAGCCAATGAACAATACGGCAAAATAATGTCTATTTCTGATGATTTGATTTTTCATTATTTTGAACTCTGCGCTCGATTATCCCAAGAAGAGATTAAAGAGATTAAGAAGGAAACGGATTCAGGTCGGCTTAATCCCCGCGACGCTAAAGCGCGTTTGGCCAGAGAGATTGTTTCGCTTTATCATGGAAAAACTGCGGCAGAAAAAGCTGAAAAAGAATTTATTCAGGTTTTTCGAGAAAAGAAAAAGCCAACCCAAATGCCAGTTCAAAAAATTAAAGCCGGCAAATGGAATGTTTTAGACTTGCTTTTTAAATTAAAATTAGCCCCAAGCAAAAGCGAGGCTAAGAGATTAATAGAGCAAGGCGGGGTGAAAATAGACGGCCGGGTTGTTAAAGACTGGAAAGTTGAAATTCAAATCAAAGACGGCTTGGTTGCGCAGGTTGGAAAAAGGAAGTTTGTTAGATTGAAGAGATCCTAATCAAGGTCAGACCTTGGCTTGCGGCTTGGATTCAATATACTTAATCACTTTTTTAGCCACATTAAGGCCGGTTATCTGACTGAATCTTTTAAATTGAGGCGAGCGGTTGATTTCTAAAACCCGCAATTGACCGTTTTTATCCGGCATAATATCAACGCCGGCGAATTCTATTCCAGCGGTTCTTGCGGCCGTTAATGCCAATTCTTTTAATTTTTTAGTTAATTTAATTTTTTTTGAGCGCTCGGCCAAAGGAATCTTTGGTCTATTTTTACACAAAAGAGACAGCCGCTCCATTGCGCCTAACGCTTCTTCTCCTAAAATTAAAACCCGATAATATTTTTTAGCCGGATACCATTCTTGAATTAAATAGCGGCCCGCCTTGCCGCGAGGCAGGCCCAGCCACTCTTTTTTATTTCGGCTAAAAAAATCCAAAACTTCTTTTTGGGCGTCAAACCGGAAAACATAGCGGCCTCGCATTTCTTTTAAGTGTTTAACTACCAAAGGCGGCTCTATTTTTTCTAAAGTTTTTTTAAGAGCATTTAAGCCCAAGGGAAGATAAGTAATCGGTTGGGGTATGTTTTCTTCTTTTAATTTAGTATGCATTAAAAATTTATGATGGTCATAATTACTTCCGGCTAAAATATCGTCAATAACTATTTTGTTTCTATTTTTCATGTATTCGGCGATAATTTTTGCCTCAACAATATGCCGGTTGATGGCCCGAAAAAGAATTGCGTCAAATTCAGAAATATCCCGACCTTCTTTGGTGAAAACGAAAAGATTTTGCCGAAAACTCAAAATTAATTGATTTAAGGGTATTATTTTTAAATAATGGCTTCTTTTTTCCGCTTCTTTTTTAAGCTGTTGCGATTCAGGAGATTTTTTAGAGCCGATAAGAAGAATTTTCATGATTTTTTCAGTTTAGCCAGAGCCCGCGAGCTCATTAAAACATTTTTGCTCGGGTCAACCAAAAATTGTTTTAAATCCTTGCGGCCGACAATAATGTCGTATTTCATCTGGCTGCGGTCAGCGACAAAGGCCTCGGTTGAGACTAATTTTTTGTCTAAAATAAAAGAAAATTCAATAATCGGCCGTTCTTCCAATCCCAACGCCCCTCTGACTTTTTTATACTTCATCGTCTCATTCAGTCCCAATTGATGGGTCAAGCTGGCGCAAATCGCCGTCCGATAAGCGCCGGTGTCAATTTTAGCCATGGTTTGATATTTATTGCCCTGTTGGTCAATAATTTCAATCGGTTCATTGATGCCGATAACTTTTTTACCCGAGACCTCTTCTAGTATCTCTTCCACTTCGCCGCCGAAAAGGTCTTGGCTGATTTTTACTCCTTTAAGCGGGCTTTTAACTTTAAGCCCCTTGATTCTTTTAAGCCGGTCAGCCAAAGGAGATAAATTGGCGATTTGGATGGAGAGGCCGGGACGAGCATTAAGCTCTGAAATAATCGGCCCTTTTTCCCGGTCAATGGCAATATCAACGCCTAAAAAATTAAGCCGGGAAACTATTTGGGCCTGAATAGCCAACTTGAGAATTTCTTTCCATTCCGGGATTTGAAGGCCTTTTAGCAATAATCTGGTGTCCGGCGCGTATTCAATAAGACGGCCGCGATGGATAGCCGTCGTGGTGATGCCGGTGCCTAAATCAATGCCCACGCCAATGCCTCCTTGGTGCAGATTAGCTTGACCGGAAGATTCCCTGGTGGGCAGACGCAATTGAGCCATAACCGGCACTGAATTATAGACAATGATTCTAATATCAGGAATGCCGCGATAAACATAGGATTTTAAAAGTTTAAGCAGTTTAATTCGTTCCTCAAAAAAGGCGATGTCGGGCAAGCTGGTTAAAGAAAAAGTGCCTTCCAGTATGTTTAAAATATGATTTTCTAAATCTTTAATATCAACCAGACGGCCGTCGGCTTTTATCCAGGGATAAGGGAATTTTTTCTTGCGGCCGTAAACAACCACAATGCCTTGGCCGCCCAAGCCGCGGTTGGGCTTTAGAGTAAAAGTGGGAGGCAGAACCGTCCAGTCAAATCCTTTTAATTCTTTAATTTGCCGGATAAGGCCGTAGTTTTGAAGAATTGGCAGGCTGGCTTTTCTTAAGATTTTTTTAGTCAAGAGCTTATTATCGGCAATACGAATAGCCCTCAAGGAGTTTGAGGGCCGGAGATAATTTAGGTTTCGGGCGTTTATTCCTAAAATATGTTGAGATTTTTTTAAGAAGGAAAGCATAGCTGTCATTTGGATTTATTTCTGTTGCGGCAGTTCTATCTTTTTAATCACTTCTCTAAAACGCCAGTATTCAGAAAGCCGCAGACCGGTCCATTTTCCCAAAAGAATATTAATAATGACCGCGCCAAAGATAATCCAAAAAGGATAAATAAAAACCAAATTCCTTAGCCAAATAGAGGTCACTACCCAATAACAGACCACTGAAAGAAATAATGTTTCAATAGTTAAAATAATCGCTTCTCTGGCCCCCCTTTCGGTCTGAACAGCCACAAATTTTTCCACCAAGGTAATCATAATTAGGATGGCAAAAATAGAAGCGGAAATCAGTCCCTTTCGGCCGGAATAAGCGCCTTCTAAAAAAATGGCCAAAATAGCTAAGGCCACGGCCGTTAAAACAATAGCCATGCGGGGGAGATAGAGCAATCGGATATATCTGACTAAAAATCTCATTAAAGTGCCGACCAAAAGAATGACAATAAAAATAGCCAAGCCGTATTTAAGTCCGGTGGCTAAAAAAGCAAAAGTAATAATCAAAGGCGCGTAGACGCCAAATCCCCTTACTCCGATTATCTGCCGGCCAAAAGCGATAATTGTCGCGACAATCGGCAGCATTAAAATTAAAATCACCGTTTCTTGCGGCACTCCCTGATTGACCATGTATTGAGTGATAAATGACATAGATTAGCTCTACGTTTAGGAGCCTCTACGTTTAGGAGCCTCGCTCCTAAATTCTTTTAGGAGCGAGGCTCCTAAACGCATAGGCTCCTAAACGCATTAATGAATACTATTCGCACAGCAAATGGCCACGGCTAAAGCGTCAGCCGCGTCATCCGGCTTGGGGATTTCTTTTAAATTAAGCAGCACTTTAACCATTTTTTGAACTTGGCTTTTATCAGCCCGGCCATAACTTGTCACTGCCTGTTTGATTTGGAGAGGCGTGTATTCAGCTATTGGAATTTTTGCCTGGCTGGCTGATAAAAGAGCCACGCCCCGCGCCTGGCTGACTTTAATGGCTGTTTTTAGATTTTTAAAAAAGAAAATATCTTCTACGGCAATTATATCCGGCCTATGTTTTTTAATAAGTTTAGCGATTTGTTGATGCGTTTCTTTAAGCCGTTCTGCTGTAGAAAATTGCGGACTTGTTCTAATACATCCATAATCAATGGCTCTTAATTCACTTTGTTTTTTAATAATGGCAAACCCTGTTGCGGCGGTGCCGGGGTCAATACCTAAAATTATCATGTTAGAATATTGGAGATGTTAGAATTGTTGGATCACTTCGTTTTGTTATTAAACAATTCCAACAAGTGAGCAAAGCGAACGATCTAACACTTCTAACATTTATTTTAAATTACTATAAATCTCATTAACATCATCGTTTTCATCTAAGACCTCAAAAAGTTTATCTAATCGCTCTTTGGTTTTTCCGTCAGTTTGAACAGGATATTTAGCTACCCAGTCGCCGTTCTTTTTCTCAAACAGATATTTAACACTGCCGACTTGAGCTAATTTTCCTTCATGCTTTCCCAAGATATTTTTTATTTCCGACAAAGTCCGATTTTTATTATCCGAAATTCCCTCAATAATCAAGGCAATACCTTGAGAGTCATAAGCTTCATAGCTGAATTCTTCTAATTTTTCTCCTCCTGTTTCTCCTGCTCCCCGTTTAATCGCCCGTTCAATATTGTCTTTAGGCATATTAAGTTGACGCGCTTTTTCAATAGCCGCTCGCAGTTGAATATTTGTTTCCGGGTCTTTACCCCTTTCTTTGACCGCTACAATAATCATCCGGGAAATCTTTGAAAAAACTTTCCCCTTTTTTACATCAACAACAGCTTTAATGTGTTTTACTTTTGACCATTTGGAATGCCCGCTCATAGCCCAATGGTATCATTGAGAGAATTGAGGTGTCAATAAAAATAAGCCGACTTCACTCGGCTGGCCGCTCAAAAAATTAAAAAGCGGGTTGTTCGACAGAATCAGATAATCATAGTCAACTTTTTTACAGCAACCTATCCTGTTCTTCTCTGTTATACTTAATTCCTAAATGCTCATAAGCCAATTTAGTGGCGACGCGGCCGCGCGGGGTGCGGGCCAGAAAGCCGAGCTGGAGGAGAAAGGGTTCGTAAATTTCTTCAATGGTTTCTGTTTCTTCGTCAGTGGCGGCTGAAAGGGCTTGAAGGCCGACCGGGCCGCCATTGAATTTTTCAATCATTACTTTCAAAAGCCGGCGGTCAGTCGGCTCCAGTCCCAATTCATCAATTTCTAACATTTTAAGGGCTTGTTGGGTTGTCCCTTGGTCAATAATACCATCGCCTTTGACCTGGCAAAAGTCCCTGACTCTTTTTAAGAGCCGGTTAGCCACTCGCGGGGTGGCCCGGCTGGTCTGGGCAATAATTTTTAAGCCGGCCGGGTCAATAGAAACATTTAAAATACGGGCTGAACGGCTGATGATTTTTTCAATATCTTTTTGTTCGTAAAAATTCAGGCGATAAGTGGCGCCAAACCGGCTCCTTAAAGGCGAAGATAAAAGCCCGATGCGGGTGGTGGCGCCGATTAAAGCAAAACGGGGCAAATCAAGCCGCAGGATTTTGGCTGACGGCCCTTTGCCGATGATAATATCCAGCTTATAATCTTCCATGGCCGGATACAATATTTCCTCAATATTTTTATTGAGCCGGTGACATTCGTCCACAAAAAGAATATCTCCGTCTTGAAGCGAAGTTAAAATAGAAGCCAAGTCCCCGGTTTTTTCAATGGCCGGGCCAGAGGTAACTTTAAGATTAGCGCCTATTTCTTTGGCGATAATATGCGCTAAGCTCGTTTTACCGAGTCCGGAACTGCCGTATAAAAGCAGGTGTTCAACGGCCTCGCCTCTTTTTTTAGCCGCTTCAATCAGGATTTTTAAATTATCTTTGATTTTTTCCTGGCCGGCGTACTCTTCAAACGAGCGGGGCCTTAAAGTAATATCTAAATTGCGGTCTTCTTGAAGTTCCTTTGGCGAAGTGATAGGGCTTGACAAATTATTCATAGTTTGATAGAATAATGGCGAAAGTCCGCTTGTCCGTATTGCTTCGTTCGCCAGACACGCTGACGCGAGTCATGCGGACTGGCAAAGCGTTGCAAGGCGGGCCAAGTGGTTCTTTTAATTAAGGATAACAAAAAACGTCAATAAAATCAAAAGCAGATTTAATCATTGATAGTGGTCGTTGATATCAATGATTTCAATAGTTGAGTTGCCGCGATAAATAAAAATCGCCCGATATTTTCGGGTGATGCGAAAGCTATAGATTTTTAAATGTTTTGGCTCAAGAATTTCTGCGCGTAAGCTTGGATAAAAAGGATTATTCTCAAAGAGGCGCTTCTGCTTTTCAAATCTTTTTTGAATTCTATGTTTTTTGAGATAAACAGAAAGACGTTTCTTGAGTAATAGAATTTTCATACTACTTTACCGAGAACGAAAGTAAGACGATTCTTTTAGCCCCTTTTCCAAGCTCTTTAAAAAAGCCTCATTATAAAGACCAGTTTTTTGAAATTCTTTAATGATTTTTTTTGAGTCTTTAGTAGGCGGTTCGGCAAAAAAATCAACTTCAAAAAGCTTACGAACCACTTCAAACAGGTCAGCAATTCGACGAAGCCGCAGATATTCTGTTTTTGGAAGAGTAATTATTTGAGGCATATTAATTTTAGTCTACCAAAACTAACCCTAACCTGTCAAATTTTTTCCATTTGAGTTTCTGAATCGTTTTGGAAATTTAGATGGGAGAGGTTTTTGCCACGGGACTTGGAGTTCTGCGGCGGCTCCCAAGAGTTCTTTGATGAATAATTTTTTGTCCCTATGGGGGAAAGTCTCTATGGGGGAAGGAGGCAGAGAGATGAGAAGAAGCGAAAGATGTTATGAATGCAGGAAAGAAATTATAGGAGAGCCGGTATGGGGATACGGCTCCGATACCATGAGTTTATTTGACAAAACAGTGTACCCTCATAAGCTGTTGGGAGGACATCATGGAATTGAAAAATCCCCCCAATACGATGTGCTATATGCGAAATATGGCACATCAAATCCTTTTCTCTGCCGGGATTGCTTGGCAGAGTTGTGGGATACCTTAATTTTTGGGGAAAACGATTTAGGAAGTGTCATGCAAAACCCTTATCGTACCCAGGAAGGTTCTTCGCTTTTAGCGTATGATTGAACCATCTGGGGACTATGGGCTCCGGCCATATCAGGGGAGTGAAAGACGCACAATAAATGAGGAGCTTGAGCTTCGCAACTCAAACTCAAGCTCCTCTCCATTCTTTAGCTCTTCAAGATTTTTGAAGGGCTGGATGATGGAGAATCCAAAAAGATTACTTTGTAAATTTAACGGGTAAGAAGTTTTTTGAAAATTTAGCGGTAAATATCTTTTCTATGAGCGGCTTCAATAAGTTTAATTGTTTGCGGATTGATGAATTCAAAAATTACTCGCCAGTCGCGAGTAATTCTAAAAGAATAAAAACCGGCTAAAGGGCCGGTTAATGATTTGGTTTGTAGAAGACGATGAAAAGGATTTTCTTTAAAAATTTCTAGCAATTTAGCTAATTTTATCTGTTGTTTCTTCGGTAGTTTCTTGGCTGATTTAAGAAAATGATTACCATAAACAATTTGGATCATAAATTCTCTAATTGAGAAAGAAAGGCTTTTTTATCTTTAAAAGAGTAAGTTGCTTTTTCTCGGCTTGCTTTCAAAACTTTTTCAACAAATTCCGGCTTATACTCCCCTTCTTTTTCTTTGCCAATTAAACCGATAATCAAAGAACGTAAAAATTCAATCTCCTTTTGAAGATGAGAAACATTAGTATTGAGTTTTTCTAGGGTTATATGGCTCATATTTACAAGATACCAAAACCAACCCTAACCTGTCAAATTTCTTTCATTTGAGTTTCTGATTTTGGGAGAACAGCTCTCGGAGATTCAGCTGGGAGAAGTTTTCAATCAAAACACCCGCTAAACTGTAGGCAATAAGGGCCCTTTTTTATAATTCGGGTTCGATAGGGGCTTTATCTTAGTTTCGGGCAATCTGGCTTGCCCGCCCAAGTTTTCACTTGTGGTGAAAATTTTGGCGGGCGAGGCTGGGTTGTTCCTCGGAATGGCCTTTTCTCTCTATCCCTGAATAGAGAGTCATTGCCTGCAGTTTAGCGGGTGTTTTAATTGGTCAGAGAGTTAGGAATTAGCTTCCTAATTTATTCGCTAATCACTCTTTCTACTTCTTCTAAACTCGTAATTCCCCCAATCACCTTTAAGAGAGCGTCTTGTTTCATAGTTAATGTTCCTTTCTTTTGCATAAAAGTCAAAACTTGGGCGTGGAAAGGAGAAGAGCTGATAAGTTTTTCCATCTCATCGTCAACTGAAATCATTTCAAAAATCCCGATTCGGCCTTGGTAGCCGGTTTGATTGCATTCTTGACACCCTTTTGGCTGATATAGTTTTTTAATCTCAATTTTTAGTCCATTAAGGCCTTTTTTTATTTGCTGGATTTGTTCGGCTGAAAGTTTGGCAGTTTGCCGACATTTTAAGCAGAGTTTTCTAACTAATCTTTGGGCTATAACTAAGTTTAAACCCGAAGCTAAAATTGGCGCTTTAGCGCCCAATTCTATAAAACGCGACACAGCGCCGGCCGCGTCATTGGTATGAAGCGTGGAAAAAACCAAGTGGCCGGTTAAAGATGCCTGCAGGGCGATTTCAGCCGTGTCTTTATCGCGAATTTCGCCGACTAAAATTACATCCGGGTCTTGTCTTAAAATGGCGCGCAGACCATTAGTAAAAGTATATCCTTTTTCTGTTTCTACTTGAGTTTGGGTGATGCCTTCCAAATGATACTCAATCGGGTCTTCTAAGGTAATAATTTTAATTTCCGGTTTATTAACCGCTTTTAGAAAAGCATAAAGAGCCGTAGTTTTGCCCGAGCCGGTCGGTCCGGTGGTAATAATCAGACCATTGGGTTTTTTTATTTCTTTTTCAACAATTTTTAAAAGTTCTTCGGGAAAACCCAAATCTTTTAAATCCAGGCCAATCATTTTAGGATTTAAAACTCGCAGCGCAATGTTTTCTCCGTAAGCGCTGGGGAGAACCGAAACCCGGACTTCAGTGTCGGTTTTACCCCCCACTTTTTCGGAACTGCGCTTCGCGTCTAATTTTTTTTGTTCCGAAAAAGTGGGGAGTAGGTCAACGGAGATGGTGAAACGGCCGTCTTGGGCAATGTCATGAATATTTAATTTCAAACCGGCCAAGAGCTTTATTCTATTTAGCACTAATTGATAAGTTTTTAAAGATAAAAAAACGACATCTTGTAAAATGCCGTCAAGGCGGAAGCGAAGATTAACTTTATTTTCCTTAGTTTCCAAATGGATGTCTGAAGCATTGGTTTTGAGGCTGCCGGCCAAAAGAACTTCTACTATATTTGAAGCTTGGCCGGTCGGCAGAACCTCAATTTGTTTTTTAATATCCTCTAAATTTTTTATTCCTGCCTGAATTTTTTGCAGGGTATCCATTAATATCTCTACTTTACCGGTAATTTCTTTGGCCGACGGCCTGACTATTTCGTAAGCCGACCAGGATTTTTCTAAGCCGGGCAGAGAAACTAAAATAAGCTTGATTTGATAGCCGGCTTTTTTTAATTCATCTATAATTTCTTTAGCCGGAGGATAATCCGGATTTTGGACGGCTAAGTGAATTTCTTTCGCTTTTTTATGGACAATGACCGCTTTGGCTTTTTTGGCTTTTTCTTCTGAAAGAAGAGATAGGGTTTCGGTTGGAATTGGAACAAAGGAAAGGTCTAAATAGGGCAAATTTAATTTAGCGGCTAAGTCCTTGGTTCTTTTTTCTTCTTCTTGTCGGCGCAGCTCTTTTAATTTTTGCTGAAGAGTTTTTGATTTAGAAGAAGCGAGGGTCATTTCTGTTCCACTTTAACCGATTTGAAAATTAAAGTCAAATGTGATATTCTGTTTTTCAGTGAACAGCGAACAGCGAACAGCGAACAATTTAGAGATTATCACAGAAAGGGCGGAGGAAACAAAAAAATTAGGGAGAATTTTAGCCAAAGAATTACTAAAGGGAAATTCCAAAAGAAAAAAAGCAGTGGTGATTGGATTGGAAGGCGAATTAGGCAGCGGCAAGACCGCTTTTGTTCAGGGAATGGCTAAGGGCTTTGGCATTAAACAAAGAATCACCAGCCCGACTTTTGTTATTATGAAAAGATACGGAGTCCATTTTTTAGGACAAGACAAAAAGTCTCTGCCTAAAGGCAGGTCTCCTGTTTTTTTCTACCATTTAGATTGTTATAGAATAACTGAACCAAAAGATTTATTAGATTTAGATTTTAAAGAAATTATTAATAATTCTCAAAATATTGTGGCGATTGAGTGGGCGGAGCGAGTAAGAAAAATTCTGCCTGAAAATAGTTTATGGATAAAATTTGAACATTTAACGGAGGAAAAAAGGAGGTTGATAATTCCAAGACCAGACCTTTTAGGAGCCTCGCTCCTAAAGAATTTAGGAGCGAGGCTCCTAAACGCAGTAAAAAGATCTGACCCTGGGACTGCGTCCTTATGAAAACATTAGTCCTAATTGACGGCAATGCCCTGCTTCATCGGGCTTACCATGCTTTACCGCCCTTAAAAACAAAAAAAGGCGAATTAGTCAATGCGGTTTATGGATTTTTCAGCGTGCTTTTGAAGTTTTTAAAAGAATTAAAGCCGGATTATTCAGCCGTTGCTTTTGATGTGGCTGGGCCGACTTTTCGGGATTTAGAGTATAAAGAATATAAGGCTAAGCGAAAGAAGCCGCCTCAAGAGCTATATGACCAAATTCCCCGCATCAAAGAAATAGTTAAGGCCTTTAATATCCCTATTTATGAAAAGCAGGGCTTTGAAGCAGATGATATTATTGGCACGATTATTCAGAAGACCCAAGACCGAAGACCGAAGACCGAAATAATTGTGGTGACAGGTGATTTAGACGCCCTTCAGTTAGTTAATGATAAGACAAAAATTTATATTCTTAGAAAGGGGATTAAGGATACTGCTATTTATGATAAAAAAGCAATAGTTGAACGTTATGGGTTAGAACCAAAACAAATTATTGATTTCAAGGGGTTAAAGGGCGATCCTTCCGATAATATCCCGGGCGTGCCTGGGATTGGCGAGAAAACAGCTATTGAACTGCTCAAGAGATTCAAGAGCTTGGAAAATCTTTATAAAAAAATTGACCAGGAGGAAATAGACCCGAAGCTCAAAGCCAGATTATTAGAATACAAAGAGCAGGCTTTTTTTAGTCAATACTTAGCCACCATTAAAAAAGACGCGCCGATTGATTTTGATTTGGTAAAATGCCAATGGAAAAAGTTTGATAAAAAGACAATCATTGAATTATTTGAGGACTTAGATTTCAAGAGCTTAATAAAACGGCTGCCCGAGTAAGCAGGATAAGTAAATTAAGTAGGATAAGTAAATTAAGCTTATCTTGCTAAATCATTGACGGATATCGAATGTCTAAAAAATTAGTTTTTATTATTATTTTAGCCAGTGCTTTAGGAGTGATTTTTATCTGGCAATTTGGCAGCCGAACTATTGAAGTGGTTAATAATACTCAAGACGAAAAACAAGACATAGACTATAAGACGAGTCTGATTAACGGACTGTCTTGTCAAAATTATTCCCGTCGGCCCATAGCCGTTGTTTTGGCTGAAGATCCGGCTACCCGGCCCTTGGCCGGCTTATCAGAAGCGGATTTGGTTTTTGAGATGCCGGTCATTACCGGAAGTATTACCAGAATGCTCGCTGTCTATGTCTGCGGCGCGCCTAAAGAAATCGGCTCTTTAAGGAGCGCCCGACATGATTTTATCCCCTTGGCTATGGGTCTGGACGCTGTTTTAGCTCATTGGGGCGGCTCGCATTTTGCTTTGGATAAATTAAACGCCGGAGTAATGGATAATATTGACGCCTTAATCAATCCCTATAATACCTTTTACCAAAAAAGAGAAATCCCCCAGCCCCATAATGGATTTACTTCTATGGAGCGATTGCTCAACAGCGCCGAAAAATTGGGTTATAGGATGGAAGGAGAGTTTGAAGGTTATCCGCATATTCAGCGAACAGAGAACAGCGAACAACGAACAGTAAAAGTTTTAGAAATTGGTTATTCTTACCCTTATAATATTAAATATCAATATAACCCGGAAACTAATTCTTATTTGCGCTGGCGAACTAATAAGCCGGAAATAGATAAAAACAACAGCCAACAGATTGAGGTAAAAAATATTGTGGTGATGCGGGCTTTTTCGCGCCAGATTGAGGGTCCCGACTACAATGATTTGGATATAGAGGGTTCGGGTCAATGTCAGGTTTATCAGAATGGGGAGGTTATTCCCTGTACTTGGCGGAAAAATAAAAACAACTCTAAAAGCAAACTCTATTTTTTAGACGAAAACAGCCAAGAAATTAAATTTGTCCCGGGCCAAATTTGGATTGAGATTGTTGAGCCGGGGCAAGATGTAAGTTGGAAGTAAGATTACTATGCTTATTCTTCTTTACGGCCAAGACACTTACCGATCTCGGCAAAAATTAAATGAGATTATTGAGCAGTATAAAAAAATCCATCAAAGCGGATTGAATTTGATTTGGCAAAAAGAAAACTTAAATTTTGAAAAAATTAGAGAAGCAATTGAGTCGGTTTCAATGTTCAACGAAAAAAAATTAATAATCTTGGAAGATATTTTCCAGAACAATGATTTTCAGGAGAAATTTTTTGAATATGCCAAAAAAAGCAAATTAAAAGAGAATAAAGATATTATCGCGGTCTTATATGAAAAATACCGGATGCCAGAGACAAAATATAAAATACTGACATCTATGTTTCAGGAATTTAAACCCTTAGCAGGTTTTAATTTAGTCAATTGGATTGAAAAAGAAATTAAAAACCAGTCAGGACAGATTGATAAATCAACGGCTCAAAAATTGGCTTTTTATCTCGGCAATGACCTTTGGCAAATGAACCGGGAAATAACCAAGTTAATTCATTATCAGCCAAAGATTACTTCAGAGAGTATTGATTTATTGGTTAAGCCCAAGATTGAGCCAAATATTTTTCAAGCCATTGACGCCTTGGGGGAAAAGAATAAAAAAACAGCTCTCAAGCTTTTATATCAGCATCTGGAAAAAGGCGACAATGAAATCTATTTATTGACCATGCTCGCCTATCAGTTTCGCAATTTAATCAAATTAAAAAGTTTAATTGAGCAAAATACGCCTTATTATAATTTGGCCAAAAAAGCCAAGCTCCATCCTTTCGTCGTCAAAAAAACTTCAGCCCAATTGAAAAACTTCAGCTTAAACGAGCTCAAAAAGATTTACCAAAAATTATTAGAAATAGAAGTAGGCATCAAAAAAGGCCGCTTGGAGCCAAAGGCGGCCTTGGATTTGTTAGTGGGAGAGCTCTAGATTATTTTACTGCCTCAACAATTTTTTTAAAAACCTCCGGCTGATTAGCGGCTAAATCAGCTAATATTTTTCGGTCCAGTTCAATTTGGGCTTTTTTTAATTTATTGATAAATTGGCTGTAAGTTAAGCCATTGGCGCGGCAGGCCGCGTTAATTCTTATTTGAAAAAGACGGCGAAATTCCCGCTTTTTTCTTTTGCGGTCTTTATAGGCGTGGGACCAAGCGTGCACTAAAGCGTCTTTGGCCAGGCGGTATTTTGATTTCCGGCCCCATTTAAAACCCTTGGCATATTTAAGCAAGTGCTTCCGGCGTTTATGGGCTATTTTGTGGCGTTTAATTCGAGGCATAGCACTAAGAGGTCATTTCAAAACTCAATCTGCTGCAATTTTAGATTTTCGGCTGCGACTGCGTCAGGCTTCGCAAAAATACTTTCATCATAATTATATTATGATTCAAGTATTTTTGCTCGCCTTCCTTGTCTCGCTCGAAAATCTAAAATTTCGCGACGAAGGAGTTTTGAAATGACCTCAAAGAAATTAGAATTATGAATTAAGAATAAAGAATGGGAATATAGAATACTGAATTTAGAATAAAAAATAAATTCTATATTCTAAATTCTTGATTCCCATTCTAAATTCTTGATTCCCATTCTAAATTCCAAATTCTAAATTCTAACTATACGGCAACATTCGCCGGATTTTTTTCCCGCTTATCCGCTGAAGTTTTTTTGTTTTGCGCTTGCGTCGGGTTTTTTGACCCGATTCCTTGGCGTTAAAATGGTTCTGATGGACAGGGCGCCGTAAAAATTTTTGTCTGCCGGTAATTTTAATTCTTTTTAAGACAGATTTTCTGGTTTTGAGTTTCATTGTTTTGCTATGATAACATTAAATCCCCGGCCTTCTCTTTTTATTTCTCGCTCAATAAAGACCTCAACAGGAATCAATTGAATGAATTCTTGTAGTTTTTCTTTGGCTAAATTTTGGAATTGGAAGCTTTTTTCCCGTCCCTTTAAAACGATTTCTATTCTGATTTTATTTCCTTTCTGAAGAAATTTTTCCGTTTGTTTGGCTTTGGTTTCCAAATCATGCCGGCTAATGCGAAGACTGATTCTTATTCCCTTAACTTCTGTTATTTTCTGTTTGGTTTTTTGCCCTTTTCCCTGTCTGGATTTTTGATATTGATATTTCCCAAAATCAATAATTCGGCAAACAGGCGGTTGGGCTAAAGGAGCTATTTCAACTAAGTCCAAACCTCGTTCTTTGGCTATTTCAAGGGCCTGATAGGTTTCCACAATACCTAAATTCAGGCCTTTTTCGTCTATTAGCCGTATGGGACTTATCCTTATTTGATTGTTGACTCGTGGTTGTTTTATAATGGCTATTTTAGAGTGGTCTATACTCAAAATAGTTCGGACGCACTTCGCCGCCGCAGGCGGCAAGGTATGCCCCCCGCGAAATTCCGAAATCGCGGCTCCGCCGCGCCGATGACAATTTTCACCCTATGGGTGATCTCCCGAAGGGATGACAAGTTTTTCTTTGACGACAAATTATTAAAAAATCTTATGACAAAAAACTTATTTCGTTACCTTAGCAACTCGCACAAATTCTCTGACTTTGTCTATATCTTTTTCATGACTTCCAGCTTTATCAGTTTTAGTTTTAGAGTCCACACCAAATGGTCTGACTTTCAAGATAGCTTTCGCTATATTGTTCGGTCCAAGCCCACCGGCAAGAATAACGGGAATAGAAACGGATTCAACGATTTTCTTGCTTACACTCCAATTATGCGTTTCTCCAGTTGCTCCCACTTGGGTATCGCCCTTCTTTTGAGTATCGAGAAGCAAGTAATCAGCAACTCCATCATATTGCTTCGCCAACTCTACACTTCTTTCATCTCTTACTGGAATGCTTCGCATAACCTTGAGTTTAGGAAATTGTTTTTTCAAAGTTCGTACATCAGCTGGCAAGAGAAATTCGGGGGCCGTACCCAAATGCAAAATGTCGGGATTAGTTTTATTCACAGTTTCAATTATGTCTTCTAAATTTTTTGAAAGCGACAACACTACCTTCTTTGCCGGAGTTGCTACGCCTTGCAAAATTTCTTTTGCTTGTTCTGGACTAAATTCCCGGGGATACTCGCCTTTACCAACTAGCACACCAATGTGGTCTACACCAACTTCGACAAGATTTTTAGCCTCATCAAAATTTTGTGCTTCATAGATTTGAGTAATCATAAAAAATAAAATTGATTAAAAAATTTTTTTCCCCCAAAAGCAGAATCGCCAACTGATTTTTTCGCCCAAAATTCAATACGAATTGGCCGCCGAGCGAAGCGAGGCGACTACCTATTGTTTGCAATTTCCTAAATGGTGGAGATGGCGAGAGTTGAACTCGCGTGTAGAAAACCCTTCTAAAATAATTCTACAAGCTTAGCTTGATTTATGATGAGAATTAAAAATTTAAAATCAAGCAAAATATTCTTAATTCTTGTCTTGTATTTTTTCAATAATTTATTCAAGACGGCTAAATTATCTATCTCGATAATTTGACACCCAAACTAACTTATCGAGAGTCAGTTAGCCGGATGGCCTACGGATTTAAACGTAGGCAGGAATTAAGCTTGGAACGTTAAAGATTGAAGCAATAGCGCTCTTAGCTTTGGAAAATAAGTTTGCACTTATATTTTGCCAAAAGTTTAGCGAGATTTTGAGCTCGGCTTGCTTATTTTAAAAACGCTTCTATCGAAACCCGGCATCCCCATTATGAATAAGTAAAATAAGTAAATTAAGTAAAATAAGTAGATTAAGCTTAATTTACTTATTTTACTTTCAAAGCCCTTTCCATCTTTCGCTCTGCTTCTCTTTTTTTAATCTTTTCCCGTTTATCTATTTTTCTTTTCCCTTTGCCAACGGCAAACTCCAGCTTGACCATTCCTCGCTTAGTATAAACCCGCAGGGGCGCTAAAGTCAACCCTTTTTGTTTGATTCGGCCAATCAGAGTTTTTATTTCTTGTTTATTAAGGAGCAGTTTTCTCAAGCGATTTGGCTCATAATCAGCCGGCGTGTTTTTTGGCTGATAAGGAGAGATATGGGCATTGATTAAAAACGCTTCATTATTTTTAATGGCGACATAAGTCCCTTTAAGGCTAAGATGTCCGGTTTTGACCGCTTTAACCTCATAGCCGGCCAAAACTATGCCCGCTTCATAGGTTTCTAAAATTTCATAATCGTATTTGGCCCGGGGATTAACCGCTAAGGTAGGCATATTTTAAGTTTAGCACTAAAGAAAGTATTGAGTAAATGCGAAGAATAAGATATGATGAGAATTATGATTAGGGAAGAAATAAGGGAAATAATTCAAGAGGCAGTTAGGCGGGTGCAACAAGAAGAAAAATGGCCGGGTTTTAAGATACCGGAAATTCAAATAGAGCATCCGGAAAACGCGGGTTTTGGGGATTACTCTACTAACATATCAATGATTTTGGCTGGATTGATTAAGAAAAACCCAATGGAGATAGCGAAATTACTGATAAAGTATTTAGATTTGGGAGTCCTTCTCCCAATTAGGAGAAGGACTCCCAAATCTAGTCCCAAATCAAAATTTAAAAAAATTGAAATTGCCAGGCCCGGTTTTATCAATTTTACTCTTTCTAAGGATTATTTACAGAAGCAGATTAAAGAAATTCTAAAGCAAGGCGATAAATTTGGTCAATTAAAAATAGGCAAGAATAAAAAAGTTCAGGTAGAGTTTATTTCAGCCAATCCCACCGGGCCCTTAACCGTAGGCAATGCCCGGGGCGGGCCTTTTGGCGATGTTTTGGCTAATGTTTTGAAAATGGCCGGTTTTAGAGTAGAAAAGGCCTATTATGTGAATGATTACGGCATGCAAATTTTGACTTTAGGGCATTCGGTTTTAAAAGACAAGGAGGCGAAATACAAAGGAGCATACATTGACGAATTGAGTAAAAGAATTAAAGAAAAAGACCCGGAAAAAGCCGGGCAAAAAGCAGCCAAGATTATCCTAAAAGAAATGATTCAGAAAACCACTGTTCGTTTAGGTATTAAATTTGACGAGTGGTTTAGCGAGCAAACGCTTTACGATTCAGGTCAGGTTGAGAAAGCCCTAATAACCCTAAAAAAGAAAAATTTAATTTATGAAAAAGAAGGCGCTTTATGGTTTAAATCGTCAAAATTCGGCGATGAAAAAGACAGAGTGGTTGTTAAGGCCAACGACTTTAAAACTTATTTAGCCGGCGATATCGCTCATCATCTTTATAAATTTGAGAAGAAAAAGTTTGATAAAGTTATTAATATTTGGGGCGCTGATCATTATGGGGATATGAAACGGCTTAAAGGGGCTATGGAGTCCTTTGGACATAAAGATAAATTAAAAATAATTTTTTTACAGTTTGTCAGTTTATTAGAGAAGGGCGAGGGAATAAAGATGTCAAAAAGAGCCGGCGTTTATGTAACCATGGATGAATTATTGGATAAAGTAGGGATTGACGCGGTTAGGTTTTTTTTCCTGCAGAAGTCGCCTGACACTCATCTGAATTTTGATTTATCTTTGGCCAAAGAGCAGTCAGAAAAAAATCCGGTTTATTATGTTCAGTACGCGCACGCGAGGATTTGTAGTATCCTTCGGAAAATCCCAAATCAAAAATCCCAAATCCCAAATAAATTCCAAATTCCAAATTCCAAATTCAAAAATTTAACTAATCATTTTGAACTGAATTTAATTCGTCAGCTAATCCGATTTCCGGAGATTATTGAAGACATAATTAAAGATTATCAAGTTCAGCGTTTGCCCTATTATGCTCTGGATTTAGCCGCAGCTTTTCATAAATTCTACAAAGATTGTCGGGTGCTTTCTGAAGACAAATTATTGACCCAAGCGCGATTGGCTTTAGTTAAGGCAACTCAAATTGTTTTAAAAAATACTTTAGAGATAATGGGCATTAGGGCGCCGAGTAAGATGTAATGGATTTTCTCAAAATTTTCAAGCCGATAGACGCAGAAAATTTTGTTAGAAAACCTTTACCGAGCACTCAGCGTGAATTATCTAAACTTTTGTTATAAATCAATAAACTTTGGTTTAAAGAATATAAGCTGGTAGTTCACACTGAGTGCTCGGTGCTCAATTTTGCAGCGAAATTTTGTTCGCTCAAACAAAGTTTTCGCTCCAAAATTTCGATAAAATTGGCATGCAGGAAATTTCTAAAACAGAAGAAAAAATACTGGAATTTTGGGAGCAAGAAAAAATCTTTGAGAAAACGCTTAAAAACAGGGAGAAAAACAAATCCTACGTTTTTTACGACGGTCCGCCTTTTGCCACTGGTCTGCCTCATTACGGCCATATTCTGGCTTCAACTATTAAAGATGTGATTCCCAGGTATTTTACGATGAGGGGCTTTTACGCGCCTCGGCGCTGGGGCTGGGACTGCCACGGTCTGCCCATTGAAAATATTATTGAACAAAAACTAAAAATCTCCGGCAAAAAGCAGATAGAAAAAATCGGCATAGAAAAATTTAATTCCGCCTGCAAGGAAGCGGTCTTAGAATACGCTGATGAATGGGGTAAAATGGTTCGCCGCATTGGTCGCTGGGTGGAATTTGAAAATTCCTATAAAACAATGGAAAACAAGTATATGGAGTCGGTCTGGTGGGCAGTTAAGCAAATCTGGGATAAAGGATTGATTTATCAAGGAAGAAGAGTTTTGCTTTACTGCCCCCGTTGTGAAACGCCGATTTCTAATTTTGAAGTGGCCATGGACCAAAGTTATCGCGACTTAAAAGAAGAAACAATTACGGTTAAATTTAAAGCTAAAAATCCAGAGAAATATAATTTGCCAAAAAACACTTATTTTCTGGCTTGGACAACTACCCCCTGGACCTTGCCGGGCAACGTAGCTTTGGCCATTGGCGGAGATATTGACTATATTTTAGTTAAGCAAGGCAAGGAAAATTATATTTTAGCCGAGGCGCGCCAAGGCGCGCTTAAAGGGAATTATCATCTTATTAAAAAGATAAAAGGCAAGGATTTAGCCGGCCTTGAATATGAGCCGCTTTTTGAAATTGAAAGCATAAAAAAGACCGACGCGAAATCCCACTATGTAGCCGCAGCTGACTTTGTTTCAACCGAAGAAGGAACCGGCCTTGTTCATATTGCGCCGGTCTATGGCGAAGATGATTATAATTTGGGCCTTAAATTGGGCTTGACGGTCGTTCCTCTGCTTAACGAACAAGGCGTGTTTAATAAAAAAGCGCCCAAATTTATTCAGGGAAAATACTTTGAAGAAGCTGAAGAGCCGATTAAAAATGACTTAGAAAAAAGAGGCCTGCTTTACAAAAAAGAAGAGATGGCTCATTCGTATCCTTTGTGCTGGCGCTGCGAAACCAAACTTTTTTACAACGCCATTCCGGCTTGGTTTATAAATATCCAAAAAATCAAGCGCCGGCTTTTAGAATTAAATGAAAAAATCAACTGGTACCCGGCGCACCTAAAACAAGGTCGGTTTAAAAAAGGCATTGAGAGCGCGCCGGACTGGAATATTTCCCGCAATCGCTACTGGGCCACGGCTCTTCCGATTTGGCAGTGTGAAAACAGGAAATGCGAGCATAAAATTTGTTTAGGTAGTTTTAAGGAACTAAAAGAAAAAGCTATAAATTATAAACAGGTCTATCAATCGGAAAGATTAGAAGAAGTTGATTTGCATAAGCCCTATATTGACGCGATTAAATTAAAATGCGCAAAGTGCGGCAAGGCGATGTCAAGGATTCAGGAAGTCATAGATTGCTGGGTTGAGTCCGGCTCAATGCCTTTTGCCGAACTTCATTATCCTTTTGAAAATAAAGAGTTGTTCAAAAAACGTTTTCCGGCCCAATTTGTGGCTGAATATACTTCTCAAACCAGGGCCTGGTTTTATGTTATGCATGCGGTTTCAACGATTATTTTTGATAAAGCCCCTTTTGAAAATGTGGTCGCCACCGGCAATATCTTAAACGAAAAAGGCGAAAAACTTTCCAAATCAAAAAGGAATTTTCCCGACCCTTGGGGGCTCATAGAAAAATACGGAGTGGACGCTTTGCGTTATTATCTGATGAGTTCTGCGTTGATGAAAGCGGACGATTTATTTTTTAAGGAATCAGAAGTTGACGAGGTTTATAAAAAAGTGATACTTATTATTTCCAATGTTTTGTCTTTTTATAAAATGTTTGAAGAAGGGACAGGAAAGAGGTTATTGCCTGAGCGAAGTCGAAGGCATACCTTGTCTCAAAAAAATATTCTTGACAAATGGATTTTAGCGCGGCTTCACGAGCTAATTAAAAAAACAACAGAGAGTATGGATAAATATAATGTGGTTTCCGGCGCTCGGCCGATTGGCGAATTTATTCAGGATTTATCTGTTTGGTATTTAAGAAGAAGCCGGGAAAGAATAAAGAGCGAAGATAAAAAAGATAAAGAACAAGCGCTGGCTGCCCTCCGCTATTCGCTTTTAGAACTTTCAAAAATAATGGCGCCAATTACTCCATTTATAGCCGAGCATTTATACAAAAATACAGGCGGAAAAAAAGAGAGCGTTCATTTAGAAAATTGGCCAAAATACGATAAAAATTATATTGACTCCCCTGTTCTGGAGAATATGAAAACCGCAAGAGGTATTGTTAGTTTGGCTTTGGAAAAAAGAGCCGCGGCCGGCATTCCGGTCAGACAGCCCTTAAACTTATTAATCATTTACGGGCAAAAACTATCCGATGATTTTGTCGTTCTTATCAAAGACGAAGTAAATATCAAAAAAGTAGAATTTAAGAAGCAAAAAAAAGAGCTTAGAGTAGAGCTGGATACCAAAATAACAGAAAAACTTAAAAAAGAAGGTATTTATCGCGAATTGGTTCGTCAGATAAATGATTTGCGAAAAAAAGCCGGACTAACCATTAAAGACAATATCTTGCTTTATTTTGAAACAGATTCTAATCTTATTTTATCCGCGATAAAGAATTTTGAAAAAGAACTAAAAAAGGCGGTAATTGCCACGCAGATTAAAAGAGAGAAAAGAGAAACGCAAGAAAATAAAGAACTTCAAATACAAAACGAAAAAATTTGGCTCGGTATTGACAAATCTCAATAGTGGCGTTATTATTCAGATGCCAAAAAAAATAGGTTTTTTGGCCCTCCTTAAAGCATCTTAGGGGGAATTGTTTTTTAAAATTTATAGGAGGATAGGAGGGACTGGCTATGAAAAGAGAGGTAGTCGGTAGCATGTCAGAATGGTCTGGCGTGCTCAAAGATCTCTTCCGTCAGATTGATGATGGAAGTATTGGCCTGGGGCACATTCAGGCTTTGTTGGAGCGCAGAGATCCTTTTGCGGCGGAAAGTTTTCAAGGGTTAGTCACTGAATGGGAAGGTTTTTACCAGGATACTTTCGGGATTAAAGCAGATTTTTCAAATCTGCGAATTCCGGAAAAACAACCCGGTTTTAACCGGCTTATCATTATGGCCGAAGGAATGACACCTCAACGGCTTTATGATAAATGCGGAGAGTTCTTTGCTTGCTGGAAATGGACCGGTGATTCCCTCGACAACGTTGTCGCTTATTCAGAGAGAACCAGCAAAAATGGCGCTTATGCTGTTTGGGTTCGCGACCGCGTGGAGGCAGACGAAGAATTTAAAAAGCTCTCGGCAGACGAAATAAAAGCAAAAAACATAAACACTGAGACTTTAGAAGAACGCTTCATACATGAATTAAAATATTTTAGAGAGACCAGGGCGCATTTAGACTTAAGAAATATCACTTTGTGCGCGGGCTCGCGTGATTCTGATGGCGTTGTGCCGAGCGTCGACTGGCTCTACGACAAGTTGGAGGTCTATTGGTACGATCCCGACTTTACCGACGATAGTCTCCGTCCTCGTCAGGTAGTTTCTTAAATCTTGTTCCTTTTATCTTTTAACCTTATTCTCCCCGTTAGAAATTTGTTCTGGCGGGGATTTATCTTTTACAATTTTTGATTTACAATACTTTAAGGCTAATACAATCGGCCGAGTATATGTGTTATACTGCTCGGTAGCGATTTGCCGATTAAAAAGAAACTGCTTGTCTGGTTTTAGAGAAGGTTTGTTTTGTATAAACAATGCTTCGTAAATCATTCCGGCTAAGAGCCGGCTAACTCAGATAATCTTAATAAAAGATTATTGGTGAAATGGATGAAATCAGACAAATAAACGGGCTCGCGTGATTCTGATGGCGATGTGCCGAGCGTCAACTGGAACAACGACAAGTTGAAGGTCAATTGGTACAATCCCGACAATACCAACGATAATCTCCGTCCTCGTCAGGCAGTCTCTAAAAAGAAGCTCCGTATTTTCGGAGCTTCTTCTTTAGAAGAAAGTTGAAATTATCTTAAATATTTTATCCAACCATTAGCCATCTTGGAAATTTCCTGTAAATCCGATTCTAAGATAATATATTTTTTCCCAATAATATTCAATTCATAGGCGATTCTGATTAATCTTTTCAGAACTTCTATTTTTATTCGAGCTGAGTTTAAAATTGGCAATTTATTGTTTTTTGTTTCTAAAGAAGCGGTAATAACTAAATTTATTATCTCAAGACAAATATTTTCTATTTTTAGATAAATACCAAAACGGTCTTTTTTGGGTATTTTTGGGGATATTAAATAAATCTTTTTATAAAACTCACAAACTTTATGCGCCAAAGGAATATTAAGCCCATCGGGGGGGGCGTTAATAGTAAAAGAATTTGTCATAATGTTTTTAGCGAGATAATCTTACTTGATAATCTTTTTTCAGCCTGGCAGGAATTCTGTCGGGGCAAAAAGAAAAGAATAGATGTCCAGCAATTTGAATTCAATCTTGAAGATAATCTGTTTCAGCTCCACCAAGAACTAAAAGCTAAAACCTACCAACACTCTCATTATACTCCATTTTATATCCAAGACCCAAAATTAAGACGTATTCATAAAGCCAATATTTATGACCGCGTCTTACATCAGGCGATTTTTAGGGTCTTATATCTAATTTTTGACAATGCCTTTATTTTTGATTCTTATTCCTGCCGATTAAATAAAGGAACGCATCGAGCAGTTAATAGATTAGAGAAGTTTGCCAGAAAATTAAGCAAAAATAACCACAAAAACATCTTTGCTTTAAAATGCGATATTAAAAAGTTTTTTGATTCGGTTGATCAAGAAATTTTATTAGCGCTTATTAAAAAGAAAATTAAAGATAACAATACTCTTTGGCTTATTGAGAAAATTATTAAGAGTTTTAAGAAAGAGCGTAATAAAGGATTGCCGCTTGGCAATGTGACCAGCCAGTTATTTGCCAATATCTACTTAAATGAACTTGACCAATTTGTTAAGCGCAAATTAAAAATCAGGTATTACCTGCGTTATTGCGATGATTTCGTTATTTTGGGAGAAACTAAAGAGTATTTGTCAGAATTAGTCTATTTAATTGATAAATTTCTCAAGCAAAAATTGAAATTAACCCTTCATTCTGATAAGATAATTATGAAGAAATATCATCAGGGCATTGATTTTTTGGGTTATGTGGTTTTGCCGCATTACCGAGCATTAAGAATAAAAACCAAAAGAAGAATGTTTAAAAAAATTAAAAAGAAACATCAAGACTTAGAAGCTAATTTGATTTCTAAAAAATCTTTTAATCAGAGCTTACAATCTTACTTCGGAGTTTTAAAGCATTGCCAGGGGCATAAGATTAAGAAGAAAATAGAGGAAATTATTTAATGATATACAAAACCCAGGGGATTATTATTAAAAAGACCGATTTGGCCGAGGCAGACCGGCTTTTGACCATTTATACTAAAAATTTGGGTAAGATTTTGGTTAAAGCCAAGGCCATTAAAAAAACACAGGCCAAACTTAAGGGTCATTTGGAGTTATTTATTCATAGTCATTTGATGCTGGCTCAAGGCAGAAATATGGATATTATAACGAGCGCCGAGACCATTGAGAGCTTTCCTAATCTTCATCAGAGCTTGCCGGCTTTAGCCAATGCTTATTATTTCGCCGAACTTATTGATAAGCTCATTGCTGGTCCGGAAAAGGACCAAAGAATTTGGGATTTGGTTTTATTAAGTTTTCAGCGGCTGGATAATAGGAAAGATAGGGGGCAGCCCCCTATTAAGAAAGGGGGCAGCCCCCTATTTTTCCAAGTCATTGATTTTGAGAATAAGCTTTTAGAATTTTTGGGCTATGATTTAGCCAGCCAGCCGGCCAAACAAGAGCCCTTATCTTTTATTCAATCTCTTTTAGGAGAAAAGATAAATTCAAGGGAATTTTTACAAAGGACTATTTTTGAGCTAAGATAGAACAGGTGTCATCCTGAGCGAAGCGAAGGATCCCGTAGTTAGCAATCTTAGTCAGTTTTCCATGGGATTTTTCGTTATCACTCAGAATAACAGTAAAATGAGATTAGAAGAATTAGAGAAGAAAATTTATCGGCCCGGAGAAGAATTCGGAGAACGGCCAAGAAGTCCGGAGATTTTTTCTCCGGGCCAAAGAGAAAAGAAAATCAGACAGGGTAAGTGGCTTAGAACAGAAAAAAGTAAATTGACGCCGAAACAAAAACAATATTTGCGCCGCAGCGGCATTTTTTTGATAATCGGATTTTTAATCGCGGCCGGCTTTATGATTTGGCGCAGTTTTATTTCTTTTGACAAAAGCAAAGTCAAATTGGAAATTTCTGGACCCGAAAGAATAGAGAGCGGAGACGAAGCTGTTTACGCCGTCAAATACGGCAATAAAAGTAAAATAACCTTAAAAGACATTAAATTGGTTTTTTATTTTCCCGAGGATTCTTTGCTCATAGAAACGGCAAATGAGGATTTGATTCAAAGTTCAGAACTAAGTGATTTGGGGGCTGGCCAGGAAAGTTGGATTGAGTTAAAAGCGAGAATTATCGGCCAAAAAGACAGCCAGAAAAAAGTTCAGGCCCGATTAAGTTTTCGGCCGGCCAATCTCGGTTCCCGTTTTGAAAATCAAGCCGAGTTTTTAACTAAAATTATTTCTGTTCCTTTAATTCTTGATTTTGATTTGCCCAATCGGCTGGTCAGCGGCCAGTCCTTTGATTTTTCTCTGGAATATCTTAATCAAGGGGAGGTTGCTTTTAAAAATTTAGAGCTGAAACTGGAATATCCGGCTGGTTTTAATTTTAAGTCAGCCGAGCCAGAGCCTCTGGAAAGAAATAATCTTTGGCCGGTGAGCGATTTAATGGCCGGCGGAGCGAATAAAATTTTTATCCACGGCGCCATTGAAGGCCGGGAAAATGAAAGAAAATCTTTTAAAGCGCAATTAGGCGTTTTAAGAAACGATCAATTTATCCTTTATACAGAAACAGTTGAGGCCGTTCAAATTTCCGTCTCTCCCCTTTTTGTTTCTCAAACCGTCAACGGGAAAACCGACTATGTTGCCAAAGCCGGAGAGGTTTTAAATTATCAGATTGATTATAAGAATACGACCGATGTTGGAATTAAAGATGTGGTGATTACCTCTCAATTGGACGGCTCTGCTTTGGATTTAGCCAGCTTAGAATTGGAAAAGGGCTCTTTTGACGGTTTAAATCGGGTCATTACATGGAATGCCGGCAATTTGCCCGCTTTGGAATTTTTGGGGCCAAGACAAGAAGGAAAAGTAGAATTTAGGGTAAAAATTAAAGATTCTCTGCCGATTAAAAATTATTCAGATAAGAATTTTTCTATTACTAATACGGTTAAAATTAATTCTTCCCAAATTCCTCTTTCTTTGGCCAGTATCCAAGTGAGCGGCCAGAGCCAGTTGACCACAAAAATAGCCAGTCAACTGACCTTAGAAGCTAAGGGATATTTCAGGGATGATTTAATTCCCAATTCCGGCCCGATTCCGCCCCGGGTTGGCCAAGCTACGACCTATACGATAAAATGGCAAGTGTCAAATACTTCCAATGATTTAAAAAATGTCAAAGTTGCGGCTTATCTGCCTCCCCATATCCAATGGTTAGGCAAAGTCAAACCAAGCGAAGAAGATTTAAAATATAATTCAGGGACCGGTCAGTTAATTTGGTCAATCGGCGATCTGGCGGCGGCTACCGGACTTCTTTTGCCGGTCAAACAAATCGCTTTTCAGGTGGCGATTACGCCGAGTTTGACTCATGCGGGCGGTTTAGTGGAATTAATTGGTCAATCAATCGCTACTGGCAAAGATTCTTTTACGGGCTTAGAATTAACAAGCGCAGACGAGCCGATTGATACTGACCTACCCGATGATTTGACCGTTAATCAGCAAGATGGGATAGTGGCGGAATAATGTAATTCGGGGGCAGCCCCCCAAGGAATTGGGGGCTGCCCCCGGGCAAGTTTTTAGGAGCCTCGCTCCTAAAGAATTTAGGAGCGAGGCTCCTAAATGTCTATGATTACTTTAGAAAAAATCGTTTCTTTTGCCAAACGCCGCGGCTTTATCGGGCCGTCGTCAGAAATGTACGGCGGTTTTGAAAGTTCCTATGACTACGGGTTTTTAGGCGCGGAATTAAAAAACAATATTAAAAAAAGCTGGTGGAAGAGTATGGTTCAAATACGGGAAAATATTGTCGGTTTGGATTCGGCTATTTTAATGTCGCCGAAAATCTGGCAGGCCTCGGGCCACTTAACCGCCGGCTTTGCCGACCCGTTGGTTGAGTGTAAAAAATGCCATCATCGCTTTAGAAAAGACCATTTAAAAGAAAACAAATGCCCTGATTGCGGCGGAGAATTAACTCCGGAGAAAAAGTTTAATTTAATGCTTAAAACCTTTCTCGGGCCGGTTGAGGACGAGGCGGCTATCACCTATCTTAGGGCTGAAACCTGCCAAGGAATTTACATGAATTATGAGTTTATGAAAGATACTATGCGCTTAAAAATTCCTTTTGGCATTGCCCAAATCGGCAAGGCCTTTAGAAACGAAATCACCCCCAGATATTTTATTTTTAAAACCCGCGAATTTGAACAAATGGAAATGCAGTATTTTGTCTCGCCGGACGATAAAGAAAAAGATAAATGGTTTGAATTTTGGAAAAAAGAAAGAATGAACTGGTATTTAAACTTGGGAATTAAAAAAGAAAATCTGCGTTTTAAAGAACACGAAAAAGACGAGCTGGCTCATTACGCTAAAAAAGCCGTTGATATTGAATATAAGTTTCCTTGGGGTTGGGGCGAAATAGAAGGCATTCATGACAGGGGCGATTGGGATTTATTTAACCACGCTAAACACAGCGGCCGGGATTTAAGTTATTTTGACGAAGCAATAAAAAAGAAATTTATTCCCCATATTATTGAAACCTCGGGCGGCGTTGAAAGAGCTCTTTTAGCTTTTTTAATTGACGCTTATCAGGAAGTTAAAGGCGGCCGGACCAAAACCACGGAAAGCGTTAAAGAAATGGAAGTAGTTTTAAAGCTTCATAAAGATTTAGCGCCGATTAAAGTGGCGGTTCTGCCCTTAGTCAAAAACAAAAAAGAACTGGTTAAAAAAGCCCGGCAGGTTTATGACTTAATTAAGCCGCATTTTATGAGCCAGTATGACGAAGCCGGCGCCATCGGACGCCGTTATCGGAGACAGGACGAAATAGGCACGCCTTTGACAATCACGATTGATTTTGATAGTATAAAACAAGACGACTTGACTATTCGCGATAGGGATAGTATGAGACAGGAGAGGGTTAAAATTGAAAAATTAGTTGATTATCTTTGTTCTTTACTAAAATAGGATAGGAAAAGAATAAGAAATAGAAAGGAGGTATTTTCTTCAATGAAAAAGATTGAGCGTCTTCAGTGGATCGAAAAAGTTTTTGGGTCAGGTTTTGCAATAGAATACATTTTTTGTAAAAATTGGGGAGAAATCATCAGGGCAATTGATTATTTTGAAGGTCGAGGTAAGGGATGGGGGTTGCGTACAGATACGAATACAGAGACTATCCAGCAAAGTTATCTGTGTCCTTTTCTCTTTTCAGGCACTCGAGATGCGGCGGCGAAAATTTATCAAGAGAATCAAGAGCGACTATATTATATTGTTTGTGAAAACCTACCGGAGGTTTTATGCCACGGAGTCGCTGAATTAGTTGACGCGGAACATATTTTTATCGAGTTTAATGATAAGGAGAGAAATATAGCCCAGAGAGATATGTATGATCGGCCTAAGAATCTTAGGCGTTTGGGGGTAGGTCCATCGAGTTATGTTTTTCATATGGGGATCTGGGTAAGAAGTTTTCACCCGGAGGAAACGAGCCATTATGGATTTGATAAGATTTATTACCCCATGATTTGGAATAGGATTGAGGAAATAACCTTTAGCGTAAAGACAAACAAGCAAGTAATTATTTGGTAAAGGAGGTGAATTTGAATAGCAGCAGCTGAATAACAGCTGTTGCTATTTTTTATTGAGGGGATATAATAAATGGTAGCGACATTCGGGGACTGTCCCTTATTCAATGTTTAAAAAAACTTTTCTCAAAAACGGATTGCGGATTATTACGGCGCCGATGGAAGGAACACAGACCGTAACGGTTTTAGTTTTAGTCGGCACCGGCTCTAAATACGAGACCAAAGAAATAAACGGCCTTTCTCATTTTTTAGAGCATATGTTTTTTAAAGGGACTAAGAAAAGGCCCAACACTTTAGCGCTGGCCGAAACTTTAGATAGAGTGGGCGGCGAGTATAATGCTTTTACTTCGCAGGAAATGACCGGCTATTGGACCAAGGTTGACGCCGGGCATTTGGATTTAGCCCTTGATTGGGTTTCTGATATTTTTCTGAATTCCAAGCTAAAAGAAAAAGAAATAGAAAAAGAGAGAGGAGTGATTTTAGAGGAATTGAATATGTATTTAGACACGCCGATTAAGTATGTTGGTGATTTATGGACCGACCTTTTATACGGCGACCAACCGGCTGGCTGGCGGGTGATCGGGACTAAAGAAGCGATTAAATCAGTCAAGCGTCCCTGGTTTGTCAATTATTTAAAAGAGCATTATTTAGCTAAAAATACATTAATTACCGTAGCCGGTAAAATTGATTCAAATGACACAATTAAAAAAATTGAAAAATATTTTTCTAAAATTAAGCTCGGCCAGCCAAAAACAAAATTGAAAGTTAAAGAAAAACAAAGCCGACCAGAAGTTTTGGTTCATTATAAAAAGACCGACCAGACTCATTTGTATTTAGGGGTCAGGGGCTATAATATTTTCCATCCGGATAAATACGCTTTAGGCATTTTAGCCACGATTTTAGGCGGCTATATGAGTTCTCGGCTTTGGATTAGGGTTCGGGAAAGAGAGGGCTTGGGCTACTATATTAGAACCGGAGCCGAAACCGATACGGACAGCGGCTATTTGGCCACCCGGGCCGGCATAGATAATCAAAGAGTTGATAGAGCGATTAAACTTATTTTAGATGAATATAAAAGAATCAGAGAAAAAAAAGTCGGTCTTCAGGAGCTAAAAAAAGCCAAAGACAATATTAAAGGCGGCACTCTTTTAGAAATGGAATCTTCTGACGCCCAGGCCTCTTTTTTTGCCGGTCAGGAAATTTTGACCAAAGAAATTTTGACCTTAGAAGAGAAGTTTGCTAAAATTGATAAGGTAACCAGCGATGATATTTTAAGGGTGGCGAAAGATATATTTAGGCCAGAGAAATTGAATCTGGCCTTGATCGGGCCGTTTAAAGATAAGAGGCGATTTGAAAATATTTTGGGACTTTAAATAAATCCAAATATCAAAATCCAAATGTCAAAAAGTTTTTTGACATTTGACATTTGACATTTAGTCATTTGACGTTGAATTGATATTTGAGCTTTGAATTTTGGATTTCTATGGTCAATACTTCTCAGACCATCAATATCTCTAACTCTACTATCTTACGGGTTGTTTTAATTTTACTCGGCCTTGTTTTTTTATATCTTATCCGCGATGTCTTGATAATAGTTTTTGTCGCCGTTATTATTGCGGCCGCGGTCAACGGGCCGGCCAGTTGGCTAAGCCGGCGGGGCGTGCCCAGAATTCTTGGCGTTATTTTTATTTATCTTCTTATCTTTTTTGTTTTAGCTTTAATTATTTATCTAATTTTACCGCCCTTAGCCGAGCAGATTAAGCAATTAACCGTTGTTTTCCCTGAATATATGGAAAAACTCGGCTTCAATTTTAAAGATTGGTGGCAGAGATATCAAGAGAGCGGAGAAAAGTTGGATAATATTTTAGGTCAAATAAACGAGAGATTAGCTCAAGCCGCTTCCGGTGTTTTTACCACGACCATCGGCATTTTCGGCGGTTTATTTTCCGCTTTGATTATTTTAGTTATTTCTCTTTATTTATCCGTTCAGGAGAAAGGCATTAAGAAATTTTTAATGTCTTTGACGCCGGCCCAACATCAGGCTTATATTTCCGATTTAGTTTATCGGATTCAAATCAAAATGGGTGGCTGGCTGCGCGGCCAGCTCCTTTTGATGATTATTGTCGGCCTTTTGATCTTTTTCGGGCTTTTTTTTCTGGGCGTAAAATACGCTTTGGTTTTAGCTCTGTTGGCCGGTCTTTTGGAAGTTATTCCTTATGTCGGTCCGATTATAGCAGCTGTGCCGGCGGTTATTTTAGCTTTTTTCCAAATGCCGTTTTTAGCTCTTTTGGTTATTCTATTATACGTTGTTATTCAACAGCTTGAAAATTATTTGATTGTCCCTTTAGTCATGAGAAGAGCGGTCGGATTAAATCCGGTTGTCATAATTGTGGCTATGCTTGTCGGAGTTAAATTAGCCGGCATTATCGGCCTTATTTTATCCGTGCCTATTGCCGCGGCTATTGCCGAATTTTTAAAAGATATAAGGAAGAAAGAGGCGTAGAAGATTTAAGATTTAAGATTAAAGAAATTCAGCCAAAAAGGCTGGATTTTTTGTTTTGGATGAGTTATGATGACTTTTATGAGCAAATTCTATGTGGCGGCCACGCCGATTGGCAATCTTAAAGATATTAGTTTTAGGGTTTTAGAGGTCTTAAAAGAGGCGGATTTAATACTTTGCGAGGATACCCGGACAACCAAGAGATTGTTAGAGCGCTATAAAATTTCTAAGCCGTGTTTAAGCTACCATCAGCACAGCCGGCTTAATAAAATTAATTACATTTTAGACCAGTTGAACCAAGGCAGAAATCTAATTTTAGTTTCAGACGCCGGCACCCCGGGAATTTCCGATCCGGGCAGCAGATTAATTAAACAGATAGTTGAGAAACTTGGCGGCCAGGTTCAAATTATTCCCCTACCCGGCCCTTCAGCTCTTACAACGGCTTTAAGTATCTCCGGCTTTTCAGTTGATAAATTTATTTTTCTCGGTTTTCCGCCCTCTAAAAAGAAAAGGAATAAATTTTTTGAAGAAGCAGTTCATTCAAAATATACGGTTATTTTTTACGAATCGCCTCACCGGATTTTGAAAACTTTGCAAGAATTGTCTGTCATTGCGAGCGAAGCGAAGCAATCCCGAGGCAAACAG
>Ga0156109_108_pt1 | contig 29720 bp, 31 predicted proteins | sample RifCSPlowO2_02_FD_107762 | JGI IMG/M metagenome (GOLD analysis project Ga0156109, IMG submission 107762) | Candidatus Portnoybacteria bacterium RIFCSPLOWO2_12_FULL_39_9
AAAGTTTCTTTTCCGTATTCCAAATCATAATCACAGCCCACGGTCTTAAAAGGCAGTTTGCCTTTTTTGCGGACAATGACCAGGCCTGTTTTTAATTTATAGGCCAAGGCAGAAGCGATTAAAAATCCCCGCGCGTCAATAGCCACGATTTTTTTAATTTTTTTATCTTTGTATTTTTTGAATAAAATATCAATCAAATATCTAAAATACTTCGCGTCTTCTAAAAGCGGAGTAATATCTTTAAAGCTCACGCCTTTTTTCGGGAAATCAGGAATCTCTCTGATTTTGGATTGAAGATTAAGCATATCTTAAGTTTAAGAAAATAGACCATTTGAGTCAATGTTTTTGGCAGGGGGCCGAATTTTCGAAATCACGAGGCGTGGCAAATGTTGCGCCTCGTTTTTCTTTTTAAAAAAGCAAAGCAAGAAGTTGCTTGTCTTAAGTAAAGATAGTATAATGATAAAGGTTGTGGATAAGTATAAAAGACAAAATTTAGAAAGGAGATATATTTATGCCAAAAGTAAAAATTTACAGCACTCCGGCCTGCGTTTATTGCCAAACCCTTAAAAAATTTTTAGATGAGAAAGGATTTAAGTATGAAGATATTAATGTGGCCGAAAATCATCAGGCAGCCGAGGAGATGATTCAAAAATCCGGTCAGATGGGCGTGCCGGTTACGGATATAGACGGGGAGATTGTGATTGGGTTTGATAAAGATAAGATTTCAGAATTACTGGAAATTAAGAAATAGCTTAAAATTCTAAAAATTATGATAAAAATTGCCATCAATGGCTTTGGCCGAATCGGCCGACCGACTTTAAGACGAATTTTAGACAAACATCCCAATTTAGAAGTGGCGGCTATTAATGATTTGACTGACGCTAAAACATTAGCTCATTTGCTGAAATATGATTCTGTTTACGGGACTTACCAAAAGGAAGTAAAGGCGGCTGATGGTTCGCTTTTAATTGACGGCCGAAAGATTACGGTTTTAGCTGAAAAAGAGCCAGCTAAATTATCCTGGAAAAAGCTCGGCGTAGATGTGGTTCTGGAATGCACCGGCCGATTTACCGATTACGAGGGCGCTAAAAAACATTTATCAGCCGGGGCTAAAAAAGTCATTATTTCAGCGCCCGGCAAGGGGCCGGGGGTATCAACATATATTTTGGGCGGCAATGAAGAGAAATATAATCCGGAAAAAGACCATGTGATTTCTATGGGGTCTTGTACGACTAATTGCTATGTTCCGGTTACTAAAATTATTCATGATAATTTTACGGTTGAAAGAGGGTTTATGGTAACCGCTCACGCCGTAACTAATGATCAGCGGCTTTTAGATTCACCGCATAAAGATTTAAGGCGAGCCAGGGCTGTTCTGGATAATATTATTCCCACTACCAGCGGTTCTGATAGAGCCACTATTGAAGTAATCCCTGAACTGAAAGGGAAGCTGCATACTATGGCGATGCGGGTGCCGGTCAGGGTTGGTTCGGTTATCTACGCTATTTACGACCTTAAGAAAAAGCCGTCTCCGGAGGCGGTTAATGAGATAATGAAGAAAGCTGCTCAAGGGAAATATAAGGGAATTCTTAAATACGAAACTAATCCGATAGTTTCTTCTGATGTTATTGGCTCTACTTATTCGGCGATTTTTGATTCATTATTAACTGAATATAGCGACGATTTAATCAAGGTAGTGGCTTGGTATGACAATGAATGGGGATACGCTTGCCGGCTGGCCGAGTTTGCGGAGTTTGTGGGAAACAAAATAAGCTGACAAGCTGATAAGTAAAATAAGCCGATAAGCATTAAGCTTATTTTACTTATATGGCTTATTTTACTTATATGCTTTATTTGGGCGCTGACCATCGCGGTTTTGAATTAAAAGAGAAAATTAAAAATTATCTTCAGGAAAAGGGGATTGTTTTTGAGGATTTGGGCGCTTTTGAATATGAGCCGGACGACGATTATCCCGATTTTGCTTTGGCCGTGGCCCAAAAAGTGGCTGAAAAACCTGAATCAAATAGAGGAATTTTATTATGCGGTTCCGGCCAAGGCGTTAATATCGCGGCCAATAAAGTGAAAAATATCTATTCGTTTTTGGCCTGGAGCGCTGAAGCAATAAAAACGCACGAGCAGGTTAATGTCTTGTCATTGCCCGCTGATTTTTTATCAGAAGAAGAGGCCTTGGAAATCGTCCGGATATTTTTAGAAACAAAATTTCCTCTTAAGGGCCGCGAAGAAAGAGACATAAGACGAATGGAAAAAATTAAAGAAATTGAGAATTTTTAATTGTCATCCTGAGCGACTGAAAGGAGCGAAGGATCCCGTAGATTATCGCTCGGGATTCTTCACTTTGTTCAGAATGACTAATGATTTTTAATGATTGAAGTTATCCCGACTATTATCGCCAAGGATTTCCAGGAGCTTCAGGAAAAAATCAAAAAAATAGAGCCGTATTCAGAGTGGGTTCAGTTGGATATTATGGATGGTCGGTTTGTTGAAAATACCACCTGGAATAACCCAGAAGAATTAAAAAATCTTAAGACAAATCTAAATATAGAGACGCATTTGATGATTCAAAATCCGGAAGAAAAGATTGATGACTGGATTAAATCAGGCGCTAAAAGAATTATTTTCCATTATGAGGCGACAGAAAACAGAGAAGAAGTGATAAAAAAAATTAAAGAAGCCGGATTAGAAGTAGGCCTAGCTATAAACCCAGAAACCCCCATAGATGGGTTGGCGCCTTTTATACAAAATACAAGATACAAAATACAAGATACAAATCTTGTCTTATTCTTAACCGTTCGGCCGGGCCGAGGCGGCCAGAAATTTATAGAAGGCGTTCTGCCTAAAATTAGAGATTTTCGCCGGGCTTCCCCCGATGTTAAAATAGAAGTGGATGGCGGCATCAACCCGGAGACAGCAAAAAAAGCAATTGAGGCCGGAGTTGATATTTTAATTTCTGGTTCGTATATTTTTGGGAAAGGAGATATTCATCAAGCTATTGAGGAGTTAAAAAATTTATGAATGAAAAAGAGCTTAAAGAAATAGCCAATGCTATCCGTCAGGATATTATTGAGATGTTGGTTGAGGCCGGCTCTGGCCATTCGGCCGGGCCTTTGGGTATGACTGATGTTTTTACGGCTTTATATTTTGGCGGTGTTTTAAAACACGACCCGAAAAATCCTGAATGGGAGGATAGAGATAGGTTGGTTCTTTCAAACGGCCATATTTGTCCGGTTTTATACGCTACTTTGGCTCGGGCCGGTTATTTTCCGGTTGAAGAATTAAAAACTTTAAGAAAATTAGAAACACGGCTTCAAGGACATCCACATCGAGAAAATCTGGCCGGTATTGAAAATACTTCCGGGCCATTGGGACAGGGACTTTCGCAGGGCATTGGCATGGCTTTAGCCGCTAAAATGGACAAAAAGAAAAATCAAGTATACTGCCTGACTTCTGACGGAGAGCATGATGAAGGCCAGACCTGGGAAGCCATAATGTTTGCCGGAAAAAATAAACTGGATAATCTAACAGAAATTATGGACAGAAACAATATTCAGATTGACGGCTTTACTGAAGACGTGATGCCTTTGGAGCCGCTCCGCCAAAAATACGAAGCTTTCAACTGGCACGTGATAGAGATTGACGGTCATAATATAGAAGAGGTAATTGACGCCTGCAATAAAGCCAAAGCGATTTTTGAAAAACCGGTTTTAATTATCGCTCATACTATTCCGGGCAAAGGAGTTGATTTTATGGAATTTGACCCGGCCTGGCACGGCATTCCGCCAAAACCGGAGGAGGCGCGTGAGGCCTTAAAACAATTGAGGAGCTTGGGAGGAAAAATTAAGAGTGAACATGAATAAAAATGGTTTTATAAATATAGTGTTTGTTATTTTGGTAATAATCCTCATTGGCGCAGTGGGATATTTTATCTTTCTTAAAAAACTAAAAACCGTACAAGCTCCGCCACAAACCCCATCTCGTCAACAAAATGAAACCATGGATTGGAAGACATATCAGAACACCCGGTTTAACTTATCCATAAAGTACCCGAATGATTGGCGACTCATAGATTTTCAATCGGTAAAAGGAATGGGAACTCTCGATACATTCGGATTTATTCCTTCTACTGTCAAAAATTCATACTGCGATATAGAACAGGAGATCTCCTTTCTTGTTCAAAATTACAAAACCTACAACCCCTTCCCCAATTATGAAGAATATGCGTATAATTTAGCCAAGACAGAATTTTGTAGTATCCAAGTTAGAATAGAAAAAAATCTTGAGAAGTCTACTATAAAAGACTATCTCAAAAAAGTATATATTCCTCTAGCAAGTAATATCAATAAAGAGAAAATGGAAGAAAGGATTAATGATCTGACAGTAATGAAAGATAACGGAGTTGAACAATCGCGGAATAACTATGCGTTTATAAAATATTTGGGTGGCATTGATGGTTCGTATCCTGAAGTAGAGATTTTCGAAAATAAGAGTCAAGTTATTATAAACACCGAGGGGAATATCTTGTTTGTTACTAATCATATCAATAAATCCGTAGATCAACGGAAGGGTGAGGATCTTTTTGAAAAAATTGTGCGCAGTTTTCAGGTTTTGCAATAGAAATCCGAGCCTTGGTTTCGTCAACCCTAGTAGCAGAAGCTTCGTTGCTTTCATCATAAAATTTGATTTGATGAAAGAAAAGATTGAATTAAAAGAAAAAAAGTAAAAAGCGCAAATAACAAGTAAAAGAAGCGCTTCATCAATTAAAGACATTGGGGGCGGCAAAATAAGCGGAGAATATGAGTAGTTTTAATTTATGAAAATGGTAAAGTATATAAAAGGTCGATTTATAGATATTAAAAAGTTCATAACAGATCAATATTAAAGATCAACTAAACCTTTCACATAATTCAGCTCGAGGTTATTGAATTATGTGAAAGGTTTAGTTGAGTTATGAACCAATCTTTACTTCAAAAATTAAAGACGTATTTTGAAAAGCGCGAGGATGTGGCGTTCGCGTTTGTTTTTGGTTCGTTTTAAATTTTAGTAAGTATTATGCTCAATCAATCTCAAATCCGAAAAATTAAGCAAGTTTTGCAAAAAGAGCCGGTTCTTTTTGGATATGTTTTTGGCTCTTGGGCGAAAAGCCAAGCCGGTTTATTAAGTGATTTGGATTTAGCACTGTATTTTTCACCAACAAACAGCCAAGAAGAAAGAAATGCCGCCGCTGACCAAATTGAAGTCACTCTAAAAGAATTATTTCCCAAAATTCATAAAATTGATTTAATTGTTTTAAACGATACTGATTACTTAACGCCGCTATTGGAAAGAGAGATTGTTTATGAAGGAAAATTGATATATTCTATTGATGAAAACGCAAGGGCTCATTGGGAGTCATTGGCGATCGCTGAGTGGCTTGATTGGGAACCGTACCAAAAAGCGTACGATGAAGCTATTTTAAAACACTCGTAAAATATGGCTAACAAAGAAGTAATATTACAATTTATCAACCTCTTAAAAGATTATCTTCAGAAATTAGAAGAATTAAAAGTTCACAGTGAAGAAGAGTTTTTGAATAACTGGCGGGTCTATTGGGAAATTGACCATGGTCTACATTTGGCTATTCAAGCGGCTATTGATTTGTCGCGGGAAATTATTACCGCTTCTAATTTTCGCAAACCGAGAAATTACAAAGAAACTTTTATTATCTTGAGAGAGAATAAAATTATTTCCGGCGAAACTGCCCAAGAGATGCAAAATTTAGTCGGCTTTAGAAATCGTTTAATTCATGAATATTTATTTTTAGATCCGAAGAAAACTTATGAAATGTTTCAAGGAAAACTGATTTATTTAGAAAATTTCACAAAAGAAGTATTAAGGTATTTAGAAACGTATTGATCTTATGGAATTTGATCCGGCTTGGCACGGCATTCCGCCGAATAAAGAACAGGCAAAAGAGGCGCTCCATCAATTAAGAACATTGGGCGGGAAAATCAAAAGTGAATATGAGTAACATGTAATAATTAACCATGTTATTTATAGTTAATGTCCTAAATTTTAAAAATGAGAATGTTGAATAACAATAAAATAAATTTACAACGATGGATTCCTTTTTTGGTTATTGGAATAATTATTTTTATTGTTGCGTTAGGAGTTGGTTCTATTACTTTTAAAAAACAATCTCGGAATCAAACTCCCAAACAACTAAATCAAACTTCAGAACAGTTAAATGATACTCGTGTTAAAATTACTTCTAAAAGAAGATTATTAGAAACTAATTTTTCACAAAATTACGTTTGTCTTGCTTTTTCTCCTTGGTCTCCGAATAGCAGAAAATTCATTTTTTTGAACCCTATTAGCGAAACAGGAGAATCTAACTTTTTAATTTATAATTTAGATGAGAATAAAATATATGATTCAAAATTAAAGTACGGAGGGATTCCGAATTGTCCGGATGAAGAAGGGCAGAGTTTTTGGTTCAATAATGGTTCTGTTGGAATAATTGAAAGAGTGCTCGGAGCGTATTTTCTTGGTCAGCCGCCGCAGTTTAATTTCTCTTTAGTTTATAAAATTAAATATCCCGGATGGTCTATTGATTTTAACCACGATGGCAAAGAAATAGTTTTTGTAGATGAAAATAAAGAAATTAAAATTTTAAATCTTTTTTCAAAAAAGAGTAAAACACTTTTTAAGGACGAAAATAAAAAAGAAGGATTTGATTTTCTCGATGGCAAATGGTCGCCTGATGGAAAATACATCGCTTTTCTTCAAAAAATCGAGGCGGAAGAAGAAACCGAAAAATTCTTTTTATATTTATATTCATTGGAAGAAAATAAAGAGCAATTAAAAAATCTTGGTGAATTATCCCATTCGCCTTATTGGCGTTTTCAAGATGCGCCTTTATTTAGTTACAGCTACTGGCAAAAACTTGACTGGTCTTTTGATTCAAAATACATTAGAGCCGGATTCGGAGATATTTTTTCACTTGACGGAAAGTTTATAAGAAAAGGGGGTGGTGATTTGGGCGAAAATTCTTTTTTTTCGCCTGATAGCAAGAGATTATTAATTCAAAATGTTGACTATCCAATTTTTGAAGAAGATATTGAACACAGAAGAGATTATGGGCCAGAATATCCCCAAATTAGTTTATCTATAATAGATATAGACAGCGGCGCCGAAATTAAAATAGCTGAAGAAAAATCTCAAATTAGATACCGCGCAAGTCTTAGCGGCACTTGGTCTCCGAACGGAAACAAAATAATTTATTCTTATAATCAACATCTTTGGGTTATAAATTCTGACGGCACCGATAGACAACGTTTGACCGTTGAGGGAAAAAATTATTTAAACCCTCAATGGTCTCCGGACGGCCGTTCTCTTATTTACGAAGCCGATGGAGATATTTGGTTGGCCGCTTTGGAGTTTTATTAAAATCTTACATATAATTAAGTAAAGTTAAAGAACTTTTAAGAATTAAGTAAGATTATTAAATAATATGCTTAATCCTAAAATAAAATTAGCAAAAAATTTATTTGAGAAGCATAAGATTGAGATGATTCCAATAAGAGATGGATATGGGCAGGGATTAATCCTGGCCGGAAAAGAAAATAAAGATGTGGTGGTTTTATGCGCGGATTTGACCGATTCAACCCGTTCTATTGTGTTTCAAAAGGAATTTCCGGAAAGGTTTATTGAAGTCGGGATTGCTGAACAAAATATGGCAGGCATTGCGGCCGGTCTCGCTGTTTCCGGTAAAATTCCCTTTATTTCCACCTACGCGGTTTTTTGTCCGGGAAGAAACTGGGACCAGATAAGAGTTAATGTTTGCTATAATAACGCTAATGTAAAATTAACCGGAGCGCATTCCGGGGTCTCGGTCGGGCCTGACGGAGCCACTCATCAGGCGCTTGAAGATATTGCGATTACGCGCTGTTTGCCGAATATGGTAGTTTTAGCGCCTTGTGATGCAATAGAAACTCGTAAAGCAACATTGGCAGCGAGTAAAATTCAAGGGCCGGTATATTTAAGATTTGCCCGGGAGAAAACACCGGTTTTTACAACAGAGGAAACGCCGTTTGAAATCGGAAAAGCAGTTCCTTTTTTTGAACCGAAAAATAAAGATAAGGTTGATGTGGTAATTATTGCCTGCGGTCCCTTGGTTTATAATTCTCTCTTGTCGGCTAAAGAACTTGAAGGCGAAGGTTTGTCAATTGCTGTGCTTAACAATCACACTATTAAGCCCATTGATGAAGAGCATATTATAAAGGCCGCTAAAAAAGCCGGGGCCGTGGTGACTGTTGAAGACCATCAAATAATGGGCGGAATGGGTTCGGCTGTGGCTGAAGTTTTAGCGAAAAATTGTCCAACGCCGCAGGAATTTATCGGAATGCCGAATTCTTTCGGCGAATCCGGCCAGCCCGAAGAACTTCTGGAAAAATACGGAATGGGAGTAAAAGATATTAAGGAGGCGGTGAGAAGGGCGTTAAAGAGAAAGTCATAATCAAATCTTTTAGGATCTTTTAGGAGCCTTCTTTTAGGAGCCTCGCTCCTTTCTTTAGGAGCGAGGCTCCTAAAAGAAATTTTCTACGCCTATCGGCTTGAAAATTTGGATAAAATTGGCATGTACGATATCATCACTTTCGGTTCAGCCACTCAAGATGTTTTTTTGAGTAGTCGGAAATTTCAGGTGGCTGAAGACGAAAGATTTATTACCAAAAAAGGGCTCTGTGTGCCTTTGGGTTCTAAAATAGACATAGAGAATGTTTTTTTTAGCGTGGGCGGCTGCGGCGTTAATTCAGCCGTGACTTTTAGCCGGCAGGGCTTTAAGGCCGCTTATTTGGGGCAAGTCGGAAAAGACCTAAGCGGCCAGGCCATAAAAGAAGAGCTGTTAAAACAAGCCGTTTCCTTAGAATTACTTAAAGAAACGGATAAATGGCCCACGGCTTATTCTTTGATTTTGACTTTGCCGGAAGTTGAGCGAAGCATCCTTGAGTATTTAGGCGCTTCGCATCGTCTAACTAAAGAAGATATTCCTTTTGATAAAATTAAAGCTGACTGGTTTTATATCAGTTCCTTATCAGGCGAGAGTCATAAAATTTTTGAGCCGCTTGTCAATTTTGCCTATGAGAATAAAATAAAAATGACGGTTAATCCGGGGAAAACCCAGTTAAAAGAAGGGCTGGCCGCGCTCCGTTCTTTGCTAAATAAAATAGATATTTTAATTCTTAATTCTGAAGAAGCGGCTCAATTGACTGAAATAGACTTTCAAAAAGAGAAAGAGATTTTTCAGAAATTAGACGAATGGGTAGATGGGCTCGTGGTTATGACCAAGGGGCCAAAAGGAGTGGTTGCTTCTGACGGGAAAAATCTATATTCAGCCGGCATTCCGGAGTCTGATTTTATTGACCGGACCGGCGCCGGCGACGCTTTTGGTTCGGCTTTTGTGGCCGGCTGGATAGACAAACAAGATATTACTCACGCTATTCAGTTGGGGACAGCCAACGCTACTTCTTGTCTTCAGGAAATGGGCGCGACCAAAGGACTTTTGAAAAAAAGCGAATGGGGGCCTTGGCCAAAAGTTGAAGTAAGGGTGTCAAAGATATAATGAGATGAAACCAAAAGCCAAAATCGCCAAATTATTGCGGACTTCAGAGGAGGTGATTTTGGATTTAGAGAGAAAGATGGAAGGGGTGAGCGGGAAAAAGGGAGTGATTGAGAAGATTGTGGGAGAGAATGAAAAAAAGATTAAACAGAAATTGACAGATTTGGCATTTGGGAGATGGACTCCCAAAACTTTGGGAGTCCATCTCCCAAATGCCGAGGAAGTTTATATCGCGCTCATTGAGAAAACAAAACAGACTGACCAAGCGCTTTTCAAACATTTTCATCAGCCGGATTTTTCTACGGCTATTGGGTGTCAGACCCTAATTAACGCGACCAGAGAATTAACCGGCGATGTATCCGGTTTTTATCTCAAAAGAGAAAAGGCGGCTGAATTATTAAGATTAAATCCGCCTAAAAATATTATGGCCGCCCTGGGTTACGGGACAGATATAGAAAAAATGCTGGCTTATGAAGATATTTTTGAGATTTTTTCCGCTTTAAGATTTATTGAAGATGAAACCTGGCTAAACGATGTTTTTTTTAGGCCATATGAAAATTTAAAAGAAGAAGATTTTGAGGAGAGAAAAATCAAAGTGATGGTTTTACCGGAGAGATGGTTGAGTATCGGCCAGAAGTTTTTAGGCAAAAAACTTCATCATATGAGCCACTTAAAAGAATTGGGCGTTGTTTTTATTATTCCGGTGGAAAAATATGGCCCGGGCGAAACGGTTTATCTTTTTTTTATGACCCTGCATTATTTATACGAAGTGGACTGGCATTCAAATCTTTTTAAGGAATACAGTAGCCAGAAAGACTTTGCCAAAAAACTAATTTCCGCCTTAAAAGTAGAAGTCAGCGGCTTGCCCTTGCCGGATAAAGAAAAAATGAGCTGGCGAATCGTGGCTAAGTATTTAGGCAAAAAAGACCCTAATGATCCCCGTCTTTTTGAGCCGCATACCAGCCCCGAGGCCTGGCATTTTACTAAAACTAACCGAGCAATTGAGAAATTTAGTTCTCATTTTCCGGAATTAGAATTGGATTTTTGGCGGGATTTAGATTGGGCCGGCGAGTATTTTATTTTTAATGGAGAGGAAACTTTAATCAGTTTTGGTCTTTATGACAATGGCATTGCCTTGTTAAAACAAGGCGGATTTGAATCTAAATATCTTTATCATCAGCAAGAGGCGCTTTGGAATAAGATATTTATGGAGTATATGGGGGAGGAGATGATGGATAAGTTGATGAGGGAGGGGTTGGAGAGGGGGTATATTACACTTTAATGTCAAAATCCAAATATCAAATAGAATCCAAAATCCCAATGACCAAAATAATAAAGATTTGGGATTTGGAAATTGGGATTTTATTGGAAATTTGAAATTAGGATTTGGGATTTAAAAATGATAAATCTTTCTAATATCACAACTAATGGTAAGGCGATTTACTTGGCCTATGACCATGGCTTAGAGCATGGGCCGGTTGATTTAGAAGGCAGTAGTATTGACCCGGCCTATATTTTAGATCTGGCGGTTAAAGGCGGCTACAACGCCATAGTTTTGCAAAAAGGCGTGGTTGAGAAGTATTATTCAGATTATAAAGATAGAATACCTTTAATCTTGAAATTAAACGGCAGAACCAGATTAGTCAAAGGCGAGCCGATTTCCACTCAAGTTTGTTCGGTTGAAGAGGCGATTAAATTAGGGGCAGCGGCGGTTGGCTATACTGTTTATTTAGGCAGTGAAAATGAATCAGTGATGCTTAAAGAATTTGGCCAGATTGAAGAAGAAGCCCACAAAAATAATTTGGCTGTTATTGGCTGGATGTATCCGCGGGGCAAAGCGATTAAAGACGACGGTTCGCCGGAGCTCACTGCTTACGCGGCCCGGGTCGGTCTTGAATTGGGCGCGGATATTGTTAAAATAAAGTATTGCGGCACAAAAGAATGTTTTGAGGAGGCGGTTAAGGCCGCTGGAAAGACTAAGGTGGTTTTATCCGGCGGACCAAAAGTTGAAGATGAGGAATTTTTGGAAGTAGTTAAAAATATTATGGCCGTCGGCGCGATTGGCATTGCGGTGGGCCGCAATGTTTGGCAGAGGGAAAATCCTTTAGAGATTACTAAGGAGTTAAAGGAAATAATTTTTGGCCCAAGGTCAGACCCTAAGGAGACGACCTTAATAAGGTCGTCTCCTTAGGGTCTGACCTTTTATATATGAAAATTATCCATTCAGTAGAAAAATGTATCGGCTGCGGCCTTTGCGCTTCAATTTGCCCTGATTTCTGGGAGATGGAAGATAATGACAATAAGGCCCATCTTAAAGGACAGAAATCAGAAACCGAAGAAGAAAAGGAAATAATAGAAGAGAGCTGCGCTAAAGAAGCGGCTGAATCCTGCCCGGTACAGGCGATTGAGATTTTATAAACCAATCAAGGTCTGACCCTTGAGGAACCTAGGAACCCTTGAGGAACCTCGCTCCTAAAGAATTTAGGAGCGAGGCTCCTCAAGGAAGGCTCCTCAAGGATCAGACCTTGATTTTTCCTTGACCCGCTAAGGGTTTTTTTGTTAAGATGGCCGTATGTTGGAGTTAGCCGTTAAATTGCGCCAAAAAACTGATAAGAATAAACAAATACGGAAGCAAGGTTTGATTCCGGCTGTTTTGTATGGCCATAGAATTGAAAACCAGTCTCTTACGGTTAAAACACGGGATTTTGAAGGAATATACCGGGAGGCCGGGGAAAACACCTTAATAAAATTAAAAATTGAAAATAAGAAACTAAAAACCGGGAATGAAAAAGCAAAAATTAAAGAGGAAAGAACAGTTTTAATTCACGATGTTTCAAAAGATCCGGTAACCGATAAATTTATTCACGCTGATTTTTATCAGGTCAAAATGGACGAAAAATTAAAAGCAGAAGTGCCTTTGGAATTTATCAACCAATCGCCGGCGGTTCTTGAACAGGAAGGAGTTTTGATAAAAAGCATCCAGCAGGTTATGGTTGAGGCCTTGCCGGAAAATCTGCCCAAGGGAATTAAAGTGGATGTTTCTTTTCTTAAAACTTTTAACGACAACATTCATGTTAAAGATTTAGAAGCCCCCTTGGGAGTGAAAATATTGGCCGGACCAGAAGAAGTAGTGGCTTCGGTTATTCCGCCCAGAAAAGAAAAAGAACTTGAAGAAATAGGGAAAACGCCGGAGGAAAAAATAGAGGAAGTAAAAGTGGAGGGAGAAGAGAAACGAGAAGCTAAAGCGAAAGCGGAAGAGGAAAAAGAAGAAAAAAAGAGCAGTCAATAATTTAAAAATTTATGACGCGTATTTTCGCCATTATTTTATTGGTTTTTTTCTTTTTTGCTAACAGCGTTTTCGCTATTAGCGAAAAAGAGCAGCTGAAAAAAGAGTTAGAAGAACAAATGAAGCAGCTGCAGGGACAGATTGGTCAATATGAAAATCAGATTGGCGAAACCAGACAAAAGGCGAAAAGTTTGAAAAATGAAATTAATATTTTAGAAAATCAGATTGAGAAGATAAGACTGGAGATAGAACAAACAAAATTATCCATCAGGCAAACCGAGCTAAATGTGAGTCAGCTTCAGAAAGAAATTGACGCGGTTCAATCGCAAGCAGACCATCAGAAATCTCTTTTGAGCGAATATATCCGGCTGATTGACCAATATGACCAGGAAAGTATTTTAGAGATTATTCTAAAAAAAGAAAAACTTTCGGATTTTTTTGAAGAAATTAACGCCCTGGAGAATGTTCAGACAAAAATTTATGATGTTTTAGGAGAGATTCAGGCGTTTAAAGCCGAATTAGAAGATCGCAAACAAGCGCTGGAAAACGAAAGGGACGAACAGCAGCAGCTCAAGGCGCTTCAGGAAATTCAGAAAAATACAGTAGCCAAACAACAGAATCGCAAAGAATATCTACTTCAAGAAACCAAAGGGCAGGAAAAATTATATCAACAAAAGATTCAAAGCACGCAGAAAGACATTGAATTTATCGCCAAGCAGATTTCTTTACTGGAAAAATACCATTTGACTTTAGAGCAGGCCATTACCAACGCGGTGGCCGCTTCTTCAAAGACCGGCATCAGAGCCGCTTTTCTTCTCGGAGTTTTGGAAATTGAATCCCGTTTAGGAGTGAATGTCGGCACCGGTAATTGGCAAAAAGATATGTATCAGTGTTATAGAAAATTAGGAAAAATCAGCAAGGCGGAAAAAGAAAAAGAGGCCTTTTTACAAATTACTCAAGAGCTGGGTCTAAACCCAGACCTTTTATCGGTTTCTGCCGAGCCGTCTTATGGCTGCGGCGGAGCTATGGGGCCGGCTCAATTTATGCCGACTACTTGGCTGGCTTACAGGGATAGCGTAGCCAGAGTGACCGGCCATAATCCGCCCAGCCCCTGGGACCCCTTGGATTCTTTTACAGCCGCGGCCATAAAATTAGCCAGAGACGGCGCTAACCAGAGAACTTACGAGGCCGAACATCAGGCCGCCCGGATTTATTTTGCCGGCGGCAATTATAATACCAAGACCGCCCAGCGCTACGGCAATATGACTTTGTCCCAGGCCGAAGAATTTCAGAGAGAGTTGTTTGATTAAATTTAAATCATCGGGGGCAGCCCCCGTGTCTAAAGGCCCTGAATGGGCCCTAGTTGTTTTTTGCTTTGATTTTTGGTATAATAAAAATAAATATGAGAATACCAGCGAACATCAAAAAATATTTTTGGGATACTGACCCGGATAACTTAAAGTTAAGAGGGGATTCTTACTATATCATCTCTCGATTATTAGAATACGGTAATGTTAAGGCAATCAAGTGGCTTTTAAAAATTTATCCCAGAAGAACTATTAAAATAACAGCCAAGAAATCTCGTAATATTTCCGGCCGCACCAAGGCATTTTGGGGAAACATTAGAGCGTAAATGATTAACTTAAACGAGAATAATCTAAAGAACTTAAAAATTCTACCCTCAAAAACCAAAAATTTACTTGAGGCGCTTTCTAAAAAGAGTTTTATAAAAAACTTTTATCTGGCTGGCGGCACGGCTCTTGTTTTGGGCTTTGCTCATCGGGTATCTAATGACCTTGATTTTTTTTCCGAGCAGAAGTTTAATAACAACTCTTTAAAAAAAGAAATTAAAAAAATAGGTAAGTGGGAAGCCGGCGTTGAAATAGAGAACACTCTAATTGGTTATTTAGACGGTATAAAATCTAGTTTTTTTTATCTGCCTTACAAGCTAATAGAAGAGCCTCGCTATTTTAATAATCTAAGAATTGCTGGTTTAGCTGACATTGCCTTGATGAAAATTTTAGCAATTTCTCAAAGAGCCGCCAAAAGAGACTTTGTTGATTTATATGTTTTATCTAATGAATTTATGCCTTTAATTGATCTAATTAAATTATTTCCTAAAAAATTCGGCAAATTTGATTATAACTTACACCACATTATCAAAAGTTTGGTTTATTTTGAAGAAGCTGACCGCGACAAAATGCCAAGAATGCTCGTAAATCTTGATTGGAAAACCGTGAAGCAATTTTTTCTCAAAGAGCAGGAAAACTTACTTCAACTCTTGATAAGTTAAAATCTCTTCCAAACACAAAAGGCCCATTCCGGGCCTTTTGTGGTTTTAATTAAACTAAAAGAACTAAATTTTGCTTAATTATCGATTCGTGACATTGATAACGTTTTGAATCATAAGTTTGTTACTAAAACGCTGTATTTTTCAAGATTTTTCAATTGATTCGGCGTTAATGTTAGCGAAGCGTCAATAGCTTCCTGAATTGTCTTTTCCGAAAACGAGATTTCATCTCCGACATTTAAAGAACGCGAACCAGTCTTGTCTTTAAGATAATCCTCAATGTAAATTTTTTGCTCTTTGGTTAATTCTTTTTCCTGCGGTTTGTCTTGAAGATAATCTTTTAAAGCTCGCCGGCCCAGATGGGTTACACCTTCTCCATTGACTGCTTTTTCAATGATTTCTCCTTCTCTTTTTATTGTTTTCGGAATAATGGTTTCAATTCCCGCTTCCTCGGTTTTTTGAGCAGCGCTTTCTTGGGCCGGAGCAGTTTCTTTTTCCTCTTTGGTTAAGACAGATTCGCCTGTCTGTTCGGCGGGCAACTCTTCGGCTATTCCGGTTATTTCAGCAGGCGTTTCTTCTTGAAAAACAGATATTTCAGGAGTTTTTTTGACGGCATAAAGATAAATGCCGCCGGCTAAAATAAGAACGGCGATTATCGGTAAAATCACAGAACTGCCGTATTTGCTTAACCAATTTTTGATTTTTTTGCCCGAGCCGTCTGTTTGTCTGAATTGCGGCCCGCCTGCATCGCCAGACAAAGGATTGCTGGCAGGTTCGCCTGTTGAATAGGCGGATTTGTCGGCGGTTGGATTAAATATCGGGTCATTATCAAAAGACGCAGCCGAAAAATTACCAACCGGCATTCTTTTTTCTCCTATTAGCGAACCGATAGGGGAATTGTCCGATATTTTTTCTTGGAAATGGTTTGGGGTTGATTTTTGTTTTAAAGGATCTGGCCCGCCTGCATCGCTACGCGAAGTATGGCGGGCAGGGTGAACTGGATTTACTACCGGATTGAATCTTTCCATAATTTCAATCTCCTCTGATTATTTTTCGACCTTTATCTTCCCTCCTATATTGGGGCAGTGGGGGGCAGCCCCCAAGCTTGGGGGCTGCCCCCCACTGCCCTCTCATCTATATTTCAATCACTACCGGCAAGACCATTGGCCGTCTACGTGTTTTAGTGTAAAGGAACTGACCAATTTTGTCGCGAATATTATCTTTGACATAAGACCAATTAACCGTGTGTTCGGGCGAAGAACTTCTGGCGACAATTTCTTTAACTTTGGCTCTGGTTTGGTCAAGCAATCCTTTTGATTCTCTTAGATAAACAAAACCTCTGGAAATTATATCAGGTTCGCCGCGAACCCGTCCAGTTTTACTGTCAATGACCGCGATAATAACAAACATGCCGTCTTGAGCCATCATTTGGCGGTCGCGCAAAACCACCTGGCCAATATCGCCCACGCCCAAGCCGTCAACCATCACATAATTAGCCGGAACTGTTTCTTTGCTTATATTGATGCTTTTTTGATTGAGTAAAACCACTTGGCCATTATTGGGAATAATAATATTTTCCGGCTTGACGCCCACGCTTTGGGCGATTTCTTCGTGCAGCTTTAACATAAAGTAATTACCCTCAATCGGCATAAAGAATTTTGGCTTAATTAAATTAAGCATCATTTTCAAATCCTCAATGGGCGCGTGTCCGCCGGCGTGGACATCCATCATTTTATAATGAATTACCTTGGCTCCTTTTCGCCAAAGAGCGTCCCGCAGGTTTTGAATAGTTCTTTCGTTGCCCGGCACTACTGACGAAGAAAATATAATGGTGTCATTAGGATGAATTTTTAAAAATCTGTGTTCGCCAGTAGCCAAACGCATCAAGACCGCATTGCCTTCGCCCTGGGCGCCGGTGCAAAGTATCAGCACTTTATTATCCGGCAAGCGATTTGCTTCTTGAGGGCTGATAAGCGTGTCTTTTTTAACTTTAAGATAGCCCAGTTCTTTGGCAACAGATACGTTGGCTTTCATACTGTAGCCGTCAACCACTACTTTCCGGCCGAATTTTTCCGCCAGCCAGATAATTTGCTGGACTCTGGTTAAAAGAGAAGCAAAAGTGGCGGTAATAATCCGTCCGTTTAATTTTTCAAAAATTTCTTCTAAGTTTTTCTGAATATCTGTTTCAGAAATGGAATGGCCCGGCACCTCGGCGTCGGTTGAGTCAGACATTAAAACCAAAACCCCTTTTTCTCCTAATTGGGCAATTCTGCTTAAATCAGCCGGCTGTTCATTGACCGGGCTGTGGTCAAATTTAAAGTCTCCGGTATGGACAATTAAGCCGACCGGCGTCTCTATAATCAAGCCGAGAGCGTCCGGAATATTATGATTAACATGGAAAAATTCAATTTTAAAACAGCCCAACTGGATTTTGTCAGTTGGTTTGACTTCGTGGATATTCAATTTAGGCGCGTGAGGAAAATCTTCCTGTCTTTTGAGAATCATGCCGCGGGTGAGGGGGGCAGTGTAAATTGGCGGGTTGCCCAAACGACCCATGGAATGGGGGATAGCGCCGATGTGGTCGTAATGGCCGTGGGTAATAATTACCCCGCGGATTTTTTCTTTTTTGTCTTTAAGATAAGCCGTGTTGGGGATAATATAATCAATGCCGGGCATATCTTCTTCAGGGAACTGAAAGCCCATATCAATGATAATAATATCTTTTTCATACTCAAGAACCATCATATTGCGGCCGACTTCTTCTAAGCCGCCTAATGGTATAATACGGAGATTCTGCTGTGTTATTTTTTGCATAATTTTTTAATTCAAGGTCAGACTTTGATAGGAGTGGGCGAGGCGGGATTTGAACCCGCAAGGCATTGCTGCCATACGGTTCTGAACCGTACGTGTCTGCCAATTTCACCACTCGCCCTATTGACAATCTGTAAAAAATTTGTTAATATATTCCAGTATAGCAAAAATAATGCTATAACCTGTTTTAATCTATAAAACAGGAAAGTTTTTTAAATCTTTTAACTTCTAACGTAGGAGGAGGGGAAAAATGAACAATCCTTTAATTTACTGTTTTCTTGCGGGGTTATTTTGTGGCAGTATGAGTTTAATCGCTAGAGCCTCTCATCTCGGTGGTCAATGGACCGCTCTTATGATTGGAATAGGAACGTTCGTCGTAACCCTTATGGGTGTTATACCACATCCATTATTACCAGCAGCAAAACCACTTGCTATCTGTTTAGCAGCAGGTATAGTAAATGGTTTAGGTATGTTAGCGTTTGGAACGCTGGTTGCCTGGGAGGGAATGGAATTGTCTAAGCTCATCTCTATCGCTTGGGGTCTTGTACTAATAGTTATATCAGTTGGGGCGTGGTTTTTTTTCGAAGAACAATTTACTGCATCTAAGATAACGGGGATAATTTCCATTGTCGTGGGGATTTATTTATTAAGTTAAGTTTGGCCCGGCTTGAATCAAATCAAAAAGATTCGGCCGGGCCTTTTTATTACTTCCTTAATTCTTGTTTAGAAATTCCAGCTTGTTTAAGAATACTTAAAAGAGTACCCTTGGGCAGGTCTTTATTATGATAAGGCGCCACTACTCTTCGATGAGTAGCCGAGTGTAAAAAAACATAGTGACTTCCAGTAGTATGGTCGATTTCAAAACCTTTATTTTTGAGAACCTTGATTATTTCTCTGGAAGTCCAGGTTTTAGGCATATTTCAAAGAGAGGTGTTTGAGTTCTATTAAGCCAATGACATTTTCTTCATCTGTAGGAATGGGTTCTTTATGTTTTTTGAGACTAGTAATATATGCTTTAATTGCATCCTTAGCCATCTTTTTAGCTTCCTTTAAATCTTTGCCATAGGTAATACAGCCGGGCAGGCTCGGTACAAGAACAGTAAAACCGCCTTCTGGCTCTGGTCGAAAAATTATATTGTATCTTAATACTTTTTTCATATCGCTATTATATTACTACTTTAAAATTTATCCGTCAAATTCTTATTTCCAAACCCTATCCGTTTTAATATGCCAATTTTCAATTTGAGAAAATCTTTGGGAGGGAAGAGACAGATTTTTAAAAGAAATCCCTTTAATTTTTGTATCAACCGGATAAAGATAAGCCGGGCTGTAAAGGAAGACGGCCGGCAGATCGTTAATAAGCAGTTCCTGAAATTCTTTATATTTTTTCTCTCTGGTTTCCGGGTCCAGAATCTGCCTGGCTTCTTCCAAAAGTTTATCAACTTTTTTATTGTCGTAGAGAGATAGATTAAGCCCCGGGTCTCTTTTTTGCGAAGAATGCCAGAAAGCGAACGGGTCAGGGTCAGCTTCGAGAACTTCGCCGAAAAGCAGGGCCTGATAATTTCGCGGCCTGATATAGTCCTCCTGAATCATTCTCAAGTTGATTGTTTCCAAATTGATTTTGGCTCCGAGTTTTTCCCATTGTTCCTTGAGCAGATTGGCCGCGTCTTTTAGTTCGGGCCAGTCGGTGGTGATTAAAGTAATTTCTAATTTTATTTCTTCGCCGCCTATTTTTTTCTCTCTTAGGCCGTCGTTGTCATTGTCTTTCCAATTATTGGCTTCTAAAATGTTTCGGGCGTGTTCCGGGGCAAAATCGTAAATTTTTGTTTCGGTTGTATAACCGAGCAGGCCCGGCAAAAGAGGGGAATCCACCGATAATCCATTTCCGCCTAAAACACGCTCAACGATTTCTTTTTTATCGGTAGCGTAAGCCAAGGCCAGCCGAACTGTTTTATCAGAAAGCGGCTTGCTTTGTGTCTGGTTAAAAAAAACACCGTAATAGCGGGGCAAGCTGATTTGATAAACATTGATGTCGCGGCGGATGATTTTTGATTTTTGAGCGGTTGAAATAAAATTTAGGCCGTCAACCTGTCTTTTATTGAGCGCTTGGACAGCCGCGGCTTCGCTCTGGTAAAAACGGAAAATAAGATTGTTGATATACGGTTTCTTGAGATAGAAATTTTTATTTTTTTCCAGTTCTATAAACTGGACAGCCCCTGATTTATCCTTTTTTAATTCTTTGAATTTATAAGGGCCGGAGCCGACCGGCTTTAGGTTATATTCAGCCAGAGGAAAATTTTGAGCGGAAATGCCGGCCCAGAGATGTTTTGGGAGAATGCCGACCGTCATATTATGGAGAAATGGCGCAAAGGTATTTTTCAGGGTAAAACGAACCGTGTAATCATCAACTTTTTCCACTTCCACGCCGCTCCAGTTGATTTTTAACGGGCTTTTGTATTCGGGGTTTTGAATGGTTTTGACGGTAAAAACAACATCATCGGCGGTTAAAGGTTCTTTCTCGTGCCATTTGACGTCTTTTCTCAAAAAGAATTCATAAGCCAATCCGTTGTCTTTAATTTCGTAACTTTCGGCTAAGTCGGAAACAAGATTGCCTTGGTCGTCATACTTTAAAAGACTTGAGAAAATAATCCGGACTAAATCTCTGTCTGTATCGTTGGTCTGGGCTAAAATCGGATTAAGAAAACGCGGCTGTTGTCCGATAATGCCTTCCTGATAATTGCCGCCGAAGTCAGCTATTTTTTGGGTTCGGTTAAAATAACTTCTGACGGCCAAGGAAAAAATAGAAAAAAGAATAATAAAAATTAATCCTAAAACGAACCACCGTTCTTTGGGCGAGAGAATTTTGGGCAGTTGAGCCCATTGTTTTTTACCGGGATGGGGACCGTTCCAGACCTCTTTTAAATGGGATTGAACAGCCTTGGCTTGGTTGATTAAATTGGAGAGAAGAGTATGAATAAGATTGAGTTTTGAGATGACCTCATTATATCAGTAAATTCACAAAAGCGCTGATGATAAATAAAGCCGCTAAGACTATGAAGGCGATAGCATTATGAAGACTTATATTAGAAGATTAACAAAAGCGCTAATTATAAACAATGCAGCTAAGATAATAGTGGCAATAAAAAGAATTTTTTCAAAGCCCCGCTTGGTATAATAACCGGCTCCGCCGCCGCTGCCAAAAATAGCCGAGCCGCCGGACCCGCGCTGTTGAAGAAGAATAGTTGCGATTAAAGCAAAAGAGATGATGATTTGCGAGAGGTTGAGAATAAATTGCATTCTTAATAGAATTTAGAATTTAGAATTTGGAATTTGGAATAAGAATTAAGAATAAAGAATATAGAATTTAATTTTTATTCTAAATTCCATATTCTATATTCCTATTCAAGATTCAAAATTCAAGATTCTAAATTCTTTTTTTCACTGTTAGTCCCACAAAAATATTAACCGCGCTAATAATAATCGTTCCCCAGAAATAAGTTTCAAGACCGGCAATAGTTAATTCCGGCACCAGATAATCCAAAAGCCGCAAAAGGCCCATGTTTATCGCTATGCTAAAAAATCCCAAAGTCAAGGCAATCAAGGGCGCAGAAATCAGTTTTAAAACCGGCCTTAAGAAAAAATTAATCAGCCCCAAAATAAGGCCGGCGATTAACAGAGTCAGGATATTACCAGTAAAAACAAGGCCCGGCAAGAGGTAATCAGCCAAAAAAATAGCCAGGCCGTTAGTGAGAATCTGAACAACAAACCGCATGGATAGATGGTAGCATAAAGTTTATTGCTGGTCAAGCAATGGAGCTGCTCCCATCTATCTTCGTTTTCTTCTCATCAACCCTTCTAATCCAAAAACACTTTTACCGGAGACCTTCATTTTTAGTTTTTTCTTTTTTTCCCGGCGCTTTAATTTTTTCTCCAGTTTTTCAATTTGATTTAGGGTAGTTTTCATGGCTGTAAGATTTCATAGCGTTGTTTACACTTTTTCGACACGCTCGCCCTCTCCAGCGGAGGGCTCGCTCAATACTCGCCGCCGCCGCCTCACCCTCTTGGCGAGGACCAAGCCGGCGGCGCTTCCGCATGGTCTCAAAAGCGTAAACAACGTTTGAATTTCTTATATTTTAGCATATAATAGCCGTGGGGGATACGAGGGTCAGACCCTCTTCTTGAGGGTCTGACCCTTACGACTCTTAATGTTATGATTTTAATTATTGACATTTCCGGTCAGCCCGTTTTGATTCTTAAGCACGGCAAAAAAATAACAGACAGGCATAGCTGGCTCGGGCTTTATGAATTGAGCGAGACGCTTTTAATTGAAATTGATAAGTTTTTGAAAAAGAATAAAGTCGGGCTAAAAGAGATTGATAAGATTAAAGTCAGACCGAGCAAAAAATCATTAGTTAGCACGAGAATTGCCAAAGCCGTGGCTTTGGGGTTGAGGGCTTGACAAGATTTAAGAGATATGATACACTTCTGACAAGTTAGTTTTTTTAAAACTTTATAGCCAAATAGCTAGTAGTATGGTTCGGCAGTTTTACAATGCGCCATGCGCCATGTGGGATTGCGAGAATTGCCTTTAACAATTTTTTTAAAGGAGGTAGAGGGATGAAAGCAGTAAGGATTAGAAACTTTCTCAATTCCCTAAGCGACCTAAGAGAAATTGGTCGCGATCTAGAAAAAAGTAGTTGGTTGAGAGTTGCCATAGTGCCAATAATGTTGATTTTTTTCAATATTATTCTGGACTGTGTGCCTCCACCCTTTAAACACTTTTCTTCTCATGCCTACACACCGCATCTCTCAGTATTAATGATGCTTCTGGGTGTTACATGCGGGGTAGTTTCTTATTGTGTCTCTGAGCCTAATAAGATATGGCAAAAGGTGGCAATATATTGTTTGCCACTACTTTCCGGTATCTTATTATTACGTTTTGATTTATTGGAATTAGGCCTGGCATGGTTGGGCACTTTAACCGCCTTAAATCTTATAGAGTTGGCAGTTTACGGACTCTATGACAAAAAAACGGTGGCAAAAGGAGTTATGATAACTTCTTTTGTTCTTGGCGCCATCATTATTCTCATCTGGCCTCTATCAGGGGGCCTTACGAGCGAAGACGTCCACATATTAAGGGGAGGATGGTTTTACAATGTGGATGAAAGAGAAATAAGAGCGGCAACTTCGGCGGAAGCGAAAATAGACGGACTTTATGCAACGCACGTTCTTCGGTTCTCTATACACTCTGTTTATATAGACGACATGGACAGAGGAAGGGATATTATTAAAAGAATATCCCATATTTACGAGAACTGGAAGATAGTGACGCCGGGGAGTAAGTATGATGTTCCGTTTAAACGGGCGATTGTAAGAATCCCAGTTTATTATAAAAATAAACCGGGAATAGAGTATTATGTTTATCTAAATCGTTCGAATAGCAATAACGTAAATTTCAAAAGACTGTCTTCCCAGGTAGAATTCTTAGTAAGTCTACCGGGGGGGGACTATAGCCCCGTAGAGAGCAGGAAGGAAGGTTGTAAAGGGGAATGGGAAGATTGCAAAGAGACGGAATGGCTTAAGACCATTACCATACTGCCAAGATTCGGCAGTACAGAATGGTCGTTATCACCTACCAGATTGCTGCCGATCGCGCTATATGACTGGCCGTCTTTTACGGTCAGGCATCCTCTATAAAAAAGTAATTTTTTCAGGCCCCGGTGCTGTTCTGATTTCAGAACGGCCCGGGGCTTTTTCATTAAATTCGTTTTATCGCTCGCCGAATACGCGCGCGGACATTATCTAGCCGTATCTTAAAAATAAGATCGGTCAGGGCTCTTTTTTTCCAGCGAAGTGTAGAAACCAATCCACAATGGAAAGGAGATAGGTTTAATCCATCTAAGTTTTGAAGGTTGCAAAATTTAGAGTAATCGGCTATTATAGAGATAATGAATTTCAAAAAAAGCAGAGAAATTTTTTCATTCCCCGGCGCGCCAAAAGAAGAGCAAGAAAGATTTCAAGAACAGGGAGAAGAGCTCGGCCGAAAACGGGTTGAGGCCGATCAAAGATCGCCGGAATTTAAGGAGCACAAAGAGTTTTTGGATAAGGTTGATTTTAAGCTGCTTCAGGAAATTTTCCGGGAACTCGCGGAAAAATCCAGCCTAGACCCAAAGCAGATGAACTTTTTAGGACCAGAACGCATTGTCGACGGTTCTTTCGGTAATATAGGAGAGTATAATAGCTATAAAAATATTATCGGTCTTAGTCACTGGAATATCGAAAAAAACGCAGAACAAGAGAATCTTGATATTTATTTATTGACGCTCAAAACGCTTATTCACGAGGAAACACACGCGACATCACGTATAGAGTGCTATCAAGATATGCAGCTTAAAAATATTGCTCGCGAAAAAATGGGGTTTGCTCAAGCGGTGCGGGAAACTACTGAACAAGGTTCTCGGTGGAAAATATTCTTTTTTGATTTTAACGAAGGCATAACGGAAAAAATATGTCGCGAGGTGATGAGGGAGTATAGTATACGTTCACAATCTATAAATCATCAGGCAGTGGAGAAGTTTTTAGAACTTTCACCAATCTATAAAGACGCACGGGAAATGGTGGATACTATTATTAGTGTTTTTGCTAAGAAAACCGGTTTCTCGCCAGACTTTATCTGGAAGGGTTTTATCCGCGGCCTATATCAAGGGGATGATCTATACAAAAAAGAATTATACGATCTTTTTGAAGAAACTTTGGGAGTTAGTTCAGTGGACGCATTGGCCCGAGGCGAATTGCCTATTGGGACACAGAAAGATCAGGTTGATCTTTCAGCTAAAACTAAGGAGTCCACAAAACTCAAGGAACGGCTGATAAAAATTTTTCAGAGAATGCGTCATATTCAAACAAAGAAGGTGGTATGACACACTCTTAAAATCTTGACAAACATAGGAGAAATATGGTAATTATCTCAAGATGACTATTCGTCTTTTCTCCATTGTTTGGTTAATTATTTTTTTTGGCGTTTTCGTTTTTTTGAGCTGGTCAATTTTTGCGCCTCAAAATAATTGGGCTTATGGTCAATTGCCCTTGGCTCAAGAAATTAACCCGGGCCTTAATTCCATTTTTATTCCTAAAATCGGTCTAAGAACCCCGATTATTTTTAGTCAGAGCGAGGAAGAAAAGGAGATAGAGAAAGATTTATTTAGAGGAATTGTCCGTTGGCCCGGCACTGCTTTTCCGGGAGAGAATAAAAATATAACTTTGGTCGGCCACAGCTCAAGCTATTTTTGGAATAGAACGTCTTATAGTAGGATTTTTGCCAATTTAGACAAATTATTGCCGGGCGATACAATAAGTATTTTTTATAATGGGAAAAAATTTGAGTACGCGGTTGAAAAAGTTGAGATTGTTTCTTCTAAATCGGTAAAAGTTTTGCCTAATGAGCCGGGTTTGACTTTAATCACTTGTTGGCCGGCCGGAACGACCTTGAAAAGATTGGCAGTAAAGGCAAAGACGATTTAAAGATTAAGGATACCGTTTAGGAGCCTCGCTCCTAAAGAATTTAGGAGCGAGGCTCCTAAAAAAGTCTTATGAAAAATTTTCTTAAAATCATTATTTTAGGCGCGGTTGGAGGGTCGTTTTTGCTTTGGCCGATTTTTTCTTTAGCTCAAGGAATGGAAGATATGCCAATAATGGAAATGACCAAGACAGTTGACAAAGCGACAGTCCGGCTCGGAGAGTTTCTGAATTACACGATTCATTTCCAAAATATCGGCAATTGGACCGCTTATGACGTTGGGCTTCAAACATCTTTGGCCGAGGGAACTTCTTTGGAAAGCGCTTCTTTTCCGATGTCTCGTTTTGATGAGGATAAAATAGAGTTTGACTTGCCGGATATGGTCCCGGGCGACAGCCAAACCATCTATATTAAAGTCAGAGTCAGTGAAAATAATATTGACGGAACGGTTTTGTTAAGTAATACTGTTTTAAGTTACGGCGACGGCCGGGCCAATATTGACCCTTTGGTTTATGCCGCTGTCAGAAGCGTGGTCCGAATAGCCGGCGCAGAAACCAACGAGGGAGGAAACAGAGGAGCTGTTTCATTTGCCCAAGCCAAAGAAATAACCGCCGAAGTTGGCTCCCACGCTCTTTTGGTTAATTTAGGGATAGCATTTCTAATTGCTTGTTTTGGCGCGGGCTTGACAATTTTTGTTTTTAGAATAAGATAGAATAAAGCGTTAGAATTGTTGGAGTTGTTGAATCGCTTCGCTTATTAGAATTGTTATTTTATTTCTAACATTTCCAACAAGCGAGGTTGCTTGAAGCAACCGAGCGATCAAACATTTCTAACTTTTAATTATGAAAATACAACCTTTAGCTGACCGGGTGGTAATTGAGCCAATCTCGGTTGAAGAAAAAACCAAGTCCGGCATTATTTTGCCCGAGACAGCGGATAAAGAAAGACCGGAACAGGGAAAGGTGATTGCCGTTGGTCTTGGCCGGCTTTTAAAAAACGGCAAGAGAAAACCAATGGAAGTTAAAAAGGGCGACTTGGTGCTTTTTACCAAATACGGACCCAATGAGGTTAAGATTGATAATAAAGAATATTTAATCGCCAAGGAGGAAGATATCTTGGCAATTTTAGAATAAAGCGTTAGAATTGTTGGAATTGTTGGATCGCTTCGCTTGTTAGAATTGTTATTTCATTTCTAACATTTCCAACAAGCGAGGTTGCTTGAAGCAACCGAGCGATCAAACATTTCTAACTTTTAATTATGGCAAAACAAATTAAATACGACGAACAGGCGCGCCGGCGTCTGAAACGGGGGGTAGATAAATTAGCTAACGCGGTCAAAGTCACTTTGGGCCCTAAGGGCCGAAATGTGGTTTTAGACAAGGGCTTTGGCGCGCCGACTATTACCAATGACGGCGTCACCATTGCCAAGGAAATTGAATTAGAAGACAAGTTTGAAAATATCGGCGCGGAGATTATCAAAGAAGTGGCGACTAAAACCAATGATTTGGCCGGCGATGGAACCACCACCGCCACTGTTTTGGCTCAAGCGATTATTACCCAGGGCTTGAAAAATGTGGCGGCCGGCGCCAATCCTTTAGCCATTAAAAAAGGCATTGAAAAAGGAGTGGAATCAGTCGTGGCTGCTTTAAAAAAGATTTCCAAGCCGGTTTCCGGCAAAGCCGAGATTGCCCAGATCGCCACTATTTCTGCCGAAGATCAGGAAGTCGGCCATTTAATCGCTGAAGTAATGCAGGAAGTGGGCAAAGACGGCGTGATTACGATTGAAGAATCCCAAACCTTCGGGCTTTCCAAAGAAATTGTTGAGGGAATGCAGTTTGATAAGGGATATATTTCTCCCTATATGATTACCAACGCCGAAAGGATGGAAGCCGAATACGAGGACCCGTATATTTTAATTACCGATAAAAAGATTTCCGGCATTAAAGAAATTCTGCCTCTTTTGGAAAAATTAACTCAAGCCGGTAAAAAAGATTTAGTGATTATAGCCGAAGATATTGAGGGTGAGGCCTTAGCCACCTTGGTGGTTAATAAATTGCGGGGCGCTTTTAACGGTTTAGCGATTAAAGCTCCGGGTTTTGGCGATAGACGAAAAGAGATGTTGGAAGATATCGCAATTTTAACCGGCGGACAAATGATTACCGAAGAAGTCGGCTTGAAATTAGAGAACGCTGATTTAAAAATGCTGGGCCGGGCCAGAAAAGTTATTGCGGCTAAAGAAAATACTACTATTGTGGAAGGCCGGGGGCAGAAGCCAAAAATTGAAGCGCGCGTCGCTCAAATTAAAAGAGAAATTGAGAAAAGCGATTCTGATTTTGACAAAGAAAAGCTTCAGGAAAGATTAGCCAAATTGTCAGGCGGCGTGGCCGTGATAAAAGTTGGCGCGGCCACGGAAGTTGAGCAAAAACACAAACAGCATAAGATTGAAGACGCTTTGGCCGCGACCAGAGCCGCGGTCTCCGAAGGAATCGTGCCCGGCGGCGGCGTGGCTTTAATCAGGGCTTTAAAGAATTTAGACGAAGTCAAAGCCAAAGGCGATGAGAAAACCGGTCTCTTAATTTTAAAACGGGCTTTAGAAGAACCATTGAGGCAAATTGCTCAAAATGCCGGTCAGGACGGTTCGGTGGTGGTTGATGAAGTAAAAAAGAAAAGCGGCGCCTATGGTTATAATGCTTTGATTAATGAATATGAAGATTTGGTTGAGGCCGGCGTTATTGATCCGGTCAAGGTTGTCCGTTTAGCTCTTCAAAACGCCGCTTCAGCCGCGGCTATGCTGTTAACGACCGAAGCGGTAATAACAGACGCCCCGGAAAAGAAAGAGGCGATTTCGCCTCATGGTATGGCCGGCGGCATGGGCGGAGGCATGGGATATTAAGCTATTTGTCCAAAAATCCAAGCCGAAAGGCGCAGGATTTTTGGTAACAAATACTTGACCGAGCACTCAGCATAGTTATACTAATTTATACAGATACCCAAATTACTGAGCTTTTACAACATTTAATGAAGAATCATACTGAGTGCTCGGTTCTCACTTTTATTGCCAAAACAAGTTTTGGATAAAAATGGAATTTTCCACAGAAAAAACTTGACAGAAGTTTATAGGCAAGTATAATAAGATTAACAGTATGGTCGTACATTACAGGCCATAAACTGTCTGTCAACAAAAAGAGCTCTTTCTCAAGAGCTTTTTTTGTATTAAAATGTTTTTGTGGGCCTGGGCCTATGATGTATGAAGTAACATACTGTTTTTGACAGACAGTTAAGCGGGTGCGAACCCCGCCAGGTCCACACTAAAAACACCCCGAATCTTCGGGGTGTTTTTAGTTTTAGTTTAAAATTGACATTTTAGCAATATATAGTTATCTTGATTTTATAGTTCTTAAGATAATAAATATTGGCTTTTAGCATGAATTGGACACTTTGTGTCTTTGTGTCTTAATATTTTTTCACATAAAGGGGAGGGATTAAGAATGGGAAGAAAAAAATTAAAATCGAGCGGAGATTGATTTGGGAGTATAAAGATGTCCGTACAAATTTAGTTAGACCCGGTACCCAAGATGTTTTTCGTTCGGAGTGGCTAATGGCAGACCTCCAGTCAAATAAAATCTTATTACTGATAAGATTTTATGGGGATGGAAGTCATCCAAGGGTATTAAAAGAGATTCAAAAACGGGTAGATTCTCTACTTGCTTCGGGTAAGTTTTCTTCTTTTAATATAGATAGAGACCTTGATAATCTTTTTAGATTTAATTTTGAAGTAAAAAAAGACGAAGTCATTTGGGAGGCCGCGGCTGATAGAGTAGTAATGGTGTTTGAGGTATTTGGTATTCCAGTTGAGGAGATAGACCCCCGGGAATTTAAGCTACAGGAGAGAAGTTACATAAGAGACAAAGGAAAAGATATTAGCCTGGAAGATTATCTAAAAGCTAATTATCGTATTGCTAGGAAATAAATTAAAAGGAGGGATTAAAAATGAAAAAAGGAGATATGTAACGACTGCGGAAAATGGCTTGCCGATGAATTACGCTAACGAGCAAAGGGGAAAAACTTAAACCCCAAACGGGCGGTGAAATCAGTAAAATCACCACCCGTTTTTTTATGCACATGATGAGATACATAGGTGACACCCATAGAATCAAGAAATATGCCAAAAACGATTGATTCAGATGGTGTTGTCTATTATGAT
>Ga0156109_135_pt3 | contig 27545 bp, 26 predicted proteins | sample RifCSPlowO2_02_FD_107762 | JGI IMG/M metagenome (GOLD analysis project Ga0156109, IMG submission 107762) | Candidatus Portnoybacteria bacterium RIFCSPLOWO2_12_FULL_39_9
GGTCGGCGATTTTATTGAAAATTTGGACGAATTGCCTTTTCCGGACAGAAATTTATTGCCAATTGAAAAATATAATTCAATTTTGGGCCACGGCCGAATTGTGACAACGATGTTTACTTCGCGGGGCTGTCCTTTTAAATGCGCCTTTTGCGACCGGCCTCATTTGGGCAAAAGATTTAGAGCCAGAAGCGCCAAAAATGTGGTTGATGAAATGGAAGAATGTCTTAAATTAGGCATTGAAGAGATTTTAATTTATGACGATACTTTTACCGTTAACCGGCAAAGAACAATTGATATTTGCGACGAAATTCTTAAAAGGGGATTAAAGTTTATTTGGGATATCCGGGCCCGGGTTGACACGGTTGATGAAGAGGTCTTAAAAAAACTAAAGCGGGCCGGCTGTCAAAGGATTCATTTTGGAGTTGAGGCCGGCACAGAGAAAATTTTAAAGGTCTTAAATAAAGGGATTCATTTAAATCAGATAGAAAACGCTTTTAGGTCAGCTAAAAAAGCTGGCCTTGAGACATTGGCTTATTTTATGATTGGGGCGCCGACCGAGACCAAAGAAGATATTTTAGAGACGATTAAATTTGCCAAAAAAATAAAACCGGCTTATGCTCATATCACTATTTTAACCCCTTATCCGGCCACCGCTATCTATTATCAGGCCTTAGCCCAAGGGGTAATTCAGAGTGATTATTGGCGCGCCTTTGCCAGCCAGCCGGAAAAAGGCGTGGTGACCCGATATTGGGAAAAAGAATTAACCAGAGAGGAATTATTTTATTTTTTGAATAAATTTTATAAGGAGTTTTACGGCCGGCCGGCTTATCTTATCCGGCAGATATTAAAAGTTCGTTCTTTTGACGATTTGAAAAGAAAAGTAAGAGCTGGTTTAAAGGTATTAAACATCAGGGTCCGACCCTCATGAGGGTCGGACCCTTATATTTCCCTCAAAATGCGAGTGTTATTTATTAATAAATTTTTAGACAAACATACCATTTACCGGGTTCCCTTGGGCATTTTGTATTTGTCGGCCTCTCTTAAACAGGCCGGCCATCAAGTTTTTATCGGCGAGCCGCAAAGAGAGAATATTATTGATAAAATAAAAAAGATTAGGCCGGATATTATCGCTTATTCTTTAAGGACCGGATTTCATCGTTATTATATTGACTTAAATAAAAAACTAAAAAAGCAATTTAATTTTTTTTCAATCTTTGGCGGTCCCCACGCGACATTTTTCCCGGAGATGATTAAAGAAGAAGGAATTGATTGCGTCGCTCAAGGCGAAAGCGAGAAAGCTTTGGTTGATTTGGCAAATCGTTTAGCCAATGGCGGCGATTATCTTCAAACCAAGAATTTTTGGTTTAAAACCAAAGAAGGATTTTTAAAAAATTCTTTAAGGGAGTTGGAGCAGGACTTAGATAAAATACCTTTTCCCGATCGGGACCTGCTTAATTATTTTAAAGAAATCAGACTTTCCCCGATTCATAATTTTCTTACTTCAAGGGGTTGTCTTTATAACTGCAGTTATTGTTTTAATCACCGGCTAAGGGCAATGCACAGCGGGCAAAAATACCTTAGGAGAAGAAGCGTCGATAATGTCATAGAAGAGATTAACCGGGTGGCTAAAAATTATAATTTAGAGAGAGTTCTTTTTGAAGATGATACTTTTAATATGGACAAACAGTGGCTCAAGGAGTTTAGCTTAAAATATCCCAAAATTCCCTTTAAGTGCAACTTGAGAGCTAATTTAGCCGATGAAGAGACGATTTGGTTGTTAAAAGAAGCTAATTGTTTGAGCGTGACCTTTGGCATCGAGGCCGGCAACGACATGATTCGTAATCAAGTTTTGCATAGAAATATGACTAAGGAACAAATTATTAATTGCGCGAATTTGTTAAAAAAATATAAGATAAAATTTATTACTGAAAATATATTGGCCAACCCTACTTCCAGTTTGTCGGACGATATAGAAACCTTAGATTTAAATTTGGTTTGCCGGCCGGACTACGCCAATGTTTCTTTACTTCAGCCGTATCCGCGAACGAGGGTATTTGATATTGCTTTGGAGAATAATCAGTTTAATAAAGAAGACATTGACGATATCAAATCTTTTTTTAGGTTTTCGCCGCTTAAAATTTCCAATAAAACGGAAAGAATCAATCTTCAGAGAATTTTTGCCATTGTCGTGGCTTTTCCATTTTTAAGAAGATATTTGGATTTTTTAATTAAGCGGCGAAAATTAACATTAATTTATTCTTTGGGTTATAATGTCTGGAGGCCTTATTGTTTATTTTTTAAGATAATGCCCCATAAATTGTCTTTAAAAAAATTATATTGGGCAACCAAACGTTATCTGTTTGGTTAAAAATTTTTTGCCAAAGGTCTCTAGCGGTTAATTTTACCCCGGCCGGCGGGATGGATAGATATTAGTCCGCGGCGCCGGGCCGGCTTAAGAAATGAAAGTTTTATTGATTAACCCGCCATATGATATAGAAAATTATTATGGGAATTTAAGCGAGCTGGCTTTTATTTTTCCGCCGGTTGGTTTAACTTATTTAGCCGGTTATCTTCGGCAATACGAACATCAGATGGCTATTTACGATTTTCAGGTAGAGGAAAGAGATTTTAATTATTTTATTCAGGATTTTCAACCGGATTTAGTCGGCATCACTTGTCAAACAGCTTTATTTTTTAATACTCTTAAGCTAGCCGAAAAGATTAAAAAAGCTTTCCCCCAAATACCTATAATAGTCGGCGGCGCTCATCCCACTTATCGGCCTGATGATTTTTTTGAAAACCCGGTTATTGACGCGGTGGTCAGAGGCGAAGGCGAAGAAACAATGCGGGAATTGTTATCTTATTATCATCAGAAGAACGGTTCTTTAACGGATATTTGCGGCATCAGCTTTAAAAAGGATAGTCAAATAATTCATAATCCAAACAGAGCCTTGATAAGAAATCTTGACATTCTTCCTTTGCCGGCCATTGATTTACTGCCCTTAGAGAAATATCGGGTCAGTCCAGATAATTACTTAGGCGGACGGGCCGGCTTAATCACTACTTCGCGCGGCTGTCCCTTTAGTTGTATTTTTTGCGCCAATAAAGAGGCATTTAACCGGACTTATCGGCCCCGCCGGCTGGAAAATGTTTTTGAAGAGATTGAATATTATCTTAAACATTATCAGATTTCAGAGCTTTTTGTTATGGATGATTGTTTTGGTTTGGACAGAAAAAGAGCTTTCCGGTTTTGTCAGGGAATGATTGATCGGGGCTATCATCAGAAACTATTATGGTGGTGTCAGATCAGAGTTGATTTAGTTGACCAAGAGCTTTTAAATCAAATGAGAAAAGCCGGCTGTAAAATAGTTTCTTTTGGCATTGAATCTGGCGTTCAGAGAATTTTAGACATAATAACTAAAAGGATTACCTTAAAACAAATCAGAGAAGCGGTTAAAATGACAAGAAAAGCGGATTTAGAAACCAGAGGGAGCTTTATTTTGGGTTTGCCGACCGAAACCTTAAAGGATTCTTTAAAAACCATTCTCTTCTCTTTGATACTTCCTTTAAGCCAAGTAAAGTTTGGATTAGCCACTCCTTATCCCGGAACAAAATTATGGGAGATCGCTTTAGCCGAGGGCCAAGTTAAAGACCGGGGAGAGGATTGGAATCGGTTTACCCAGATGGCCGCCTATACAAAATACCGGGCTTCTTATATTCCCCAAGGCAGAAGCGCCGCTGAATTAATGTTTTTGCAAAAATTCGCCAATCTTATTTTTTATTTTAAACCAAGCGTTATCATTTCATTTATTAAGAGAATCAAAAGTTTTAATGATTTTAAATATTTTTTAAAATCGCTGTTTAAGTTTTTATTAAGTTCAATTCGGTAATCAAAAATAATAACGTAAATTAACGTAATTCAATTACGTTAATTTAGATTAGTATGAAAGTCCTGTTGTTAAATCCTCCTTTTACTGATTACGGCGGCTTAGAGGGCCACGGCGGCAAGGCCCTGCCTTTGAATTTGGCTTATTTAGCCGCTTATTTAAGAGTCAAAAGGCCGGAGATAGAAATTAAAGTTTTAGATTGCGAGGGCTTGGGCTTGTCGTATTTTCAAATTGAAGAGGAAATAAAAACCATTCGGCCGGCTATTGTCGGTTTGACGGCTCCGACGCCCGCTTTTGCCCAGGTCTTAGAAGTTTGCCGAATAATTAAAAATATCTCCAGAGATATTGTGGTTGTAGTCGGCGGGCCCCATCCGACCGCTCTGCCCAAAGAGACCGTGGCTGAAAAAGATATTGACGCGGCTGTGCTCTACGAAGGAGAATACACTTTTTTTAACCTGATTGAAGCGATTGAAAATAACAAAGGACTAAGCGAAGTGAAAGGGATTGCCTATAAGGACCGAGAGGGGAATGTTTGCCTGAATCCTCCCGGGGAAATTATTAAAGATTTAGACGCTTTGCCTTTTCCGGCCCGCGACCTTTTTCCCTTAGACATTTATTTTCCGCCGCCCACTAAAAGAATGAGCGATAAAAAAGCCGGCAATATGATTACTTCGCGGGGCTGTCCTTATCAATGCACTTATTGTATGGCCAGCTACATGTGGCAGAGAAAAGTGAGGTTTAGAAGCATTAAAAATGTGGTTGATGAAATTGAAGAATGCATTAATAAATACGGGCTGGGCGAATTTAATTTTCACGACGAGCTTTTTACGGTCAATAAAAAAAGAACCATAGAATTTTGCCAGGAAGTCAAAAAACGGGATTTGGATATTGTCTGGGTTTGCATGTGCCGGGTAGATTATCTTGATGAAGAAACTTTAAGGGAAATGAAATCAGCCGGCTGTCGGAAAATAATGTTTGGTTTTGAATCTGGCTCGCAGATGATTTTAGATATTATGAAAAAAAGAGTGGCTTTGGATAAAGCCGAAGAAGCGGTTAAATTGGTTAAAAAAGCGGGTATTAAAACAGCCGGTAATTTTATGCTGGGCAATATCGGCGAAACCGAAGAAACGATAAGAGAGACCATAAATTTAGCCAAGAAATTAAATTGCGATACCATGGCTTTTTTTGTGGCCAGCCCTTATCCGGGCACGGAATTTTATGAGACGGCCAAGGCCAGAGGATATTTCAGAAAAGACATTGAATGGAAGGATTTTACTTTGGTCTCTAACAACTTGCCGCCTCTTAATTTGCCGGGCCTGCCGGCCGAGCGAATTTTATACTGGCAGAAAAGAGCTTTTCGCGAATATTATTTAAGGCCCCGATATGTCTTAATGAAAATTGCCGGCGTTAATAGCTGGGTTGATTTAAAAAATTTATACAACGGCGCTAAATTATTTTTGAGAATAGAGCGATAAATTCTCATTATGCTTTCTCATAAAAAAATAAAAATCTTTTTCCAAATTTTGGGCCCGCTGGTTTTTCTTTATATTCTATCCAAAATAGATTATCAATTTCTTTTTGAAGAAATTAAATTATTAAAATGGCATTTTTTAATCTTAGCTGTTGGCTTGATGATTTTTAAGATTACTTTTAAAGCCCTACGTTGGCGGATTATCTTATTGTCTTTAAATGTATCTATTTCAAAAATCAGCGCTTTAAACTTATACTGGTCAGGCGCTTTAACCGGCCTGGCCACCCCGGGTCATTTTGGCGAGTTGATTAAAGTTTATTTTCTTAAAAATAGGGGCCATAATGTTTTCCATTCTTTTTTCAGCTTAATTTTAGACCGGATAATTGATATTTTAACTTTATTAATTTTTGGTTTTTTGATTTTCTTATTTTTCTTAAAAAATATCGGCGTCTATGTGATTTCTCTCGGCCTTATCTTTTTATTTATTATCATTTTTATTTTTTTAATTTTAGATCAGAGAACCTTTCTCCATAAAGTTTTCAACAAGCTGTTTCAAAGATTTTTACCGGTTGATTTCAGCGATTATTCCCGCTTTTCTTTCTCTAAATTCTTTAAAGGCCTCAAAGACCTAAAAAAGAAAGAAGTATTTTATTTTTTTGCGTATTTAATCATCGGCTGGTTTTTTTATTTTTTATCCCGATATCTGGTTGCTTTGTCTTTGGGTTTGGATTTGTCTTTTATGACTATTACCGCTATTTCTATTTTAGTGGCCATCATTACCGCTCTGCCGATTTCTATTGCCGGTTTGGGCACTAGAGAAGCCGCGGTCATCTATTTTTTCAGCTTATTTGGACTTAATAAAGAAATAGCCGTTTTATTTTCTTTATTGATTTTTACCGTTGATATTTTAGTTATTTCTTTAGGTTTGATTTTTTATCTTAGAGAATTAAGCTTGATTAATAAAGTTAAACAAATATAAAAAATGATAGGGATGTTATTAGCTTTTTTTGCCGGGCTTTCTTATTCAGCTAGGGATGCCTTTAGCAAAAGAGCTTTAAAAAACTTAGATGAATACGTGACTGCTTGGGCTCTTAGGTTTTTTGCCTTGCCATTAATTATAGTGTTGTTATTTAGCTTTGAAATGCCGGAAGTTAAGCCGGCTTTCTGGTGGTGGTTAGTCATTGTCACGATAATAGATATTATAATTATGGTAATTTTTATGAAAGCCGTTAAGATTTCTGACCTTTCATTAGTTATTCCGATACTTGCTTTTACGCCTTTATTTATTTTAATTATTTCTCCTTTTTGGATTCACGAGCTGCCAAATATCTATGGTATTATTGGTATAGTTTTAGTGGTTATTGGCGCCTATATTTTAAATATTAAGGAAAAAAATAAAGGTTGGTTATTTCCCTTAAAAGCATTGTTAATTAATAAAGGTTTGCGCCTAATGTTTTTCGCTTCTTTTTTAATGGCTATAACCACCATTATTGACAGAGTAGCGATTGAGAATTCATCGCCAATTTTTTATCTGATTTTTATTCATCTATTGTATGTCTTGATGTTTTTGCCGATTGTTTTGTATCGGCTGAAAGGCAAAATAAAATCAACTTTTATTTTTAAGAACATCAAATTAATGTTGCCAGTCGGCCTATCTAGCGGATTTTTTTTGCTTTTTCATATGTTAGCTATTCCCTTGACATATGTGTCCTATGTTTCAGCCATTGAAAAGCTAAGTATTATTATCAGCGTTATATTCGGCTATTTTATTTTTAAGGAGAGAAATATAAAGGGACGTTTAACTGGCGCAGTTATTATGGTTTTAGGGATTTTGTTTATAATATTAGGTAGATGATATTTAAAATTAAGTTTAGTTAACAAAGTTAAATGGAGATAAAAACATACTAAGGGAGTATATGAGCATAGATAAAGAACATATTCAAAAAGAAGAAGAACAATGGAGAAAAATTATAGCCGTTGGAAATCAAGACGCAGGCATGGTTTTGATTTATGACCAAAAACTATGCGCTTTTGCGCATGAAATAGGCGCGGCGCTTGAAAAGAAAATAACTTTTGATTATATTTTCGCAGCCTCTAGGCTAATAGAAAGGATCAATGTGCTTTTAAGTAAATTGCCTAAAGAAAAATTTGAGACTGTGGTTGGGATATTTTTAAATATTAAACAACGTTTAAAAGAAGAGGTGATACAAGGAAAAACCGCTCAAAGAAAGAAGGCCTTAAATTCTTTTCCAGAAGAAATTCATCAGGCCAGCCATAAACTTTGTGATGAGCTGGAAAAAAGATTTTGTAAATGATGTTCGGTAATTTTTTGGAAAATTGACCGAATCTTTTAAATCTTTTATGCTGAAGTTATGTTAAAAGACGAAATAATTTATAGGCGGGCAGTGAGCATTGTGATTCCTGCCTACAATGAGGAGTCAAGAATCGGAGCCGTGCTTAATGATTTGTTAGCTATGATTAAGTCGTGGAATATAGAGTGTGAAATTATTGTGGTTGATGACGGTTCAAAGGATAAAACCGCCCAAATCGCCGGGGGATTTGACGTTCAATTGGTTCAACATAAGCAGAATAAAGGATACGGCGCCTCTCTTAAAACCGGAATTCGGCAAGCCCGCTATAATATTATTGGCATCGCTGACGCGGACGGCACTTATCCGGTTGAGCGCGTCCCCGAGCTGGTTCGTTTTATTGGTGAATATGATATGGCGGTCGGCGCGAGAGTTGGCAAAAACGTCAAGATGCCTTTATTTAGGCGGCCGGCCAAGTGGCTTTTAAACAAATACGCCAATTATCTTGTTCAAGAAAAGATACCAGACCTTAATTCCGGTCTGCGGGTTTTTAAAAAAGATGTCTTTGAAAAATTCAGAAGCATTCTGCCGAACGGTTTTTCTTTTACCACTACCCTTACTTTGGCCTTATTAAGCAATGATTATCAGGTTAGATACATACCGATTGATTATTTTGAAAGAGGCGGCAAATCAAAAATCAGGCCGTTCCGCGATACCGTCAATTTTTTTACTTTAATCACTAAAACCTCGCTCTATTTTAATCCCTTGAGGGTTTATATGCCCATTGCGCTTTCGCTTTTGGGTTTTGGCGCCATCTCTTTTGGCTATGATATATTCGTTTTGCAAAACATAACCGACCGGACAATGGCGCTTTTTTTATGGGGCGTTCAATTAGGGGTCATCGGTCTTTTAGCTGATATGATGAGCCATCGGAGATAAATTAGGGTCCGACCCTTAAGGGTCGGACCCTAATGAAATTAAATTATGAGTCATGACAATAAGAAAAAACGTCCAAAGATAGCCGTCATTGGCACCGGCGCCGCGGCTTTTGGCGTTTTAACCGCTTTATTGGACAAGCGCTCTGACTTTGATATTGTTGTTTACGATATCGGCAAACAGGTGGCTGAAATTTCCCCTCCTGACAATCCTTCAGAAGAGTGGATTATTTCATTTTACGATAAAATTTATAAAGATATCCGGTCGCTTTATCCGTTTAAGTTTCCGCCGCCCAAGACACATTTCGGCGAGCAGATTCCCAGACATTTTCTCGGCCAAAATATAGATATTTTTAAAAGCGAATCATTCGGCGGGCTGACTAATTATTGGGGGACAACTATGCTTCCTCTAACTGATAGGGAAATGGCCAAATGGCCAATCTCTAAAGAATCCCTTGAGCCGTATTATCAAAAAATTGCCGAAATAGTCGGAATAGCCGGCTGTCCTGACGCGCTCAATGAATATTTTATCAGGGATTTTTCCACCCGGCCGCCAATTCGTCCGACTCCTGTTTTGGCTCTTCTTAATGAGGCGGTTAATCAGTTTAAAGGCGGACCAGTTCGCAATGTTTCGCGAAGCGAGTCGGGCGGGCAATTCAAAATCATTTCCGGCTTAAATCGGTGCGCCGTAGAAACCCGCGAAGACCAGCCGAATCATTGTCTTTATTGCGGCGAGTGCCTGGCCGGTTGTTTTCAAGGCGCGCTCTACAGCACACGGCTGACCATAAAACAATATTTTCAAGACCCCCGGGTCAGGTATAAGGCCGGAGTCCGGGTGAGCCGAATTAAAAAAAACCGCTCTCTTGAAATTGAGACCGATAAAGGGTCAGAAGCCGGTTTTTCAAAAATTTTTCTGGCCGCCGGCTGTCCGGCTTCAACAGAAATTATTATGCGCAGTTTCGGTCTGCGGGACGGCCTGACCATGAACGATAACGCTGTTTATGTTTTTCCGATTCTTTATTTAGGCAAAAAACCGGGCCGAGCGCTCCATAAATCATATTTGTCGCTGTGTAATATAATTCTTGGCTGTATTCCCAAGACAGCGGCCGAACGCTTTGCCCAGGTCCAGATTTATCCCAACTTTGATTATCTTTGGCGTTATAATATTCCGGCTAAAATTTGGCCGATTATCCGGCCGCTCCTTTCTTTTTTTCGGTCCCGTCTTTTTTGGGGCCGGCTCTATCTTCACAGCGATTATTCGCCGGCCTATTCGTTAAAACTAATGTCTGATCGATTAGCCGTTGATAAAGTTAAATTTACCGAATTTAGCCGTCTTTCGTTGCTGATGTCTGATATCCGCGCGGCTGTAAACCGCAAGGGTTTTTATATTCCTTTTATTCCGCCTATCCGGCAGAAAGTGAATTCTCATCAGGCCGGCGCCTTGCCGTTCGGGAATAAAATATTTGCGGTGTCTTCTTTAGGCGAGGCAGAGGCGATGCCGGGTCTGTATTTATGCGATTCAACCTGCCTTCCGGATTCGCCGGCTATTAATCCGGCCTTTACAATTATGGCCAATGCTTGCCGAATAGCGGATGGTGTTTTAGGTTAAAACAGTCCGAGGCAATCAAAATGAAATTTTTAGACATTTGATGTTATTTACTGATGTTTTTTTAAACAAAAACCTAAAAACACAAACTACACAAAACACAAACAAAACACAGATACCAAAAATCCAAAAGCACAAACCGTTTTGGTTTTGGGCTTTGTGCTTTTGGTTTTTAAAGAGAATTGTCGGCGCCGACTGCTTCGCTTATGTTTTTAAACCCGTCTTTTTTAAGAAGCCGGCAAAGCCCTAAATTAATCTGCGAGATAATTTGCGGTCCTTCAAAAATCAGACCGGTGATAAGCTGTAAGAGAGAAGCGCCGAGCCGTATTTTTTTATAAGCGTCTAAAGCGTTAAATATGCCGCCGCAGCCGATGATAATTTTTTCTCCTTTTGTTTTTTGATAAATATAAGCGATTAAATTGTTGGCCGTTTCCTCCGCCGGTCTTCCGCTGATACCGCCCAGTTCCTCCGGCACCCGGCTGATTTCTTCAGGAATTATTTTGGGGTTATTTCTGTTTTTTATTAAATTGGCGCAGATAAAACCGGCCAGGCGATAACCGTCGGCTAATTCAATAATTTTATCAACTTTTTCAGGCGGCAAATCCGGCGGCATTTTTAAAAAAATCGGTTTTTTTATATTAAGTCCCTTAATTTCTTGAAGAAGCAGATTTAAAGAATAAGAGTCGGTGAAGGGCTGGCCGCCAAAGGCATTGGGACAGCTTATATTAATCGTTAAATAATCGCCGATATTTAAAAAAGATTGGGCGGCTTTGAGATAATCTTTTATTCCTTTTTCAATTTCAATTGTTTCCGGCGAATTTGTTTTGGCGAGGCTGATGCCGACCGGAATTTTAAATTTTTTAGTTGCGAGCCGTTTTGAAATAATTTCTGAACCGTCGTTTTTAAGGCCGTAATAGACAACAATGCTTCGCGACTTTATCAGCCGCCAGAGCCGCGGCTTGGGATTGCCCGAACAGGGCTGGCCGGTGATTGAGCCGACTTCTATAAAGCCAAAACCGAGGCTCGGCGCAATTTCTGTCAGTTCGGCGTTTTTGTCAAAGCCGGCGGCCAAACCAACCGGATTTTTAAAAAATATGCCGCCGATATTTTGTTCAAGCATCGGGTCGGAAAAGTTCAGAGAAAGCGAGATGGTTTTTCTAAACAAGATATTGCTTCCCAAAAATTTTCCCAGCCGGATTATATTATCATGTATTTTTTCTTCATCAATTTTAAAAAGGATTTTTTTGAAGAAATTGCGATATAAAAATCCGATAATACTATTTCTCAATTGAAAAAAAATATTTTTCATAATATAATTGGGAGGCGGGAAACCCGGTTTCCCGCATAATATAATTATGGCTATTTTGAAAGCGCCGCAGCCGCGCTACCGCCTTTACACGCGATTTAAGAGTTATGCTTCGTTTGCCAGTGATTTAATTTTAGGCCGGATTAAAAAGGGGTCTGATGTCAGACGGCTTGAAGAGGCCTTATCCAAAAAATTTGAAGTTTCTTATGTGGCGGCTGTGCCCATGGCCCGGGTCGGCATTTATCTGACTTTAAAATATTTAATTAAGCCCGGGCAAGGCGTGATTATGTCGCCCTATACCGTGGCCGATATTGTTAATATGGTAATTTGCGCCGGCGGGGTTCCAGTTTTTTGCGACATTGAACAAAAGTCATGTAATATAGACCCGGATAAAATTGAAAAACTGATTGATGAGCGCATTGGCGCGGTCTTAATTACTCACTTGCACGGGGTCAAAGCGGCCGCCCATGAAATTTTAAAGATTTGTCATAAACATAACCTGCCGCTTATTGAAGATGCGGCGCAATCTTTCGGGGGCCGCGAAGACAAAAAGCGGTTGGGAACAATCGGCGAAGCCGGAATTTATAGTTTTGGCATGTATAAAAATATAAACAGCTGGTACGGCGGCGCTGTGGTTTCAAAGAATAAGGATTTGATTGATAAAATCAAATCCGAGCTTGAGCGATATGACTTTCAGAACATTGGCTTTATGGCCAAGCGGATACTCAAAGGATTATTGACCGATATTCTTACCCAGCCGCTTATATTCAAACCAATAACTTTTTGGATATTTCGCTTTGGTTTTCTTTATGATATTTCTTGGATTAACCAACGGGTGGAAATTGAGCTGGACGCGAAGCGCCGAGATGTTACGCCGGCGCATTATCTGGCCCGGCTGACTCCTTTTCAAGCGCGTTTGGCGCTTTGCCAATTAGACCGGATTGATCCGGAGAGCGAAGTTCGGATTCAGAAGGCGGCGTTTTATCATCAGGGACTTCAAGATATTCCTAATTTGGTTCTTCCGGCCAAAGGAAATAATTTATCTGATATCTACACAGTTTTTCCGATTCAATATAGAGATCGTAAAAAATTACTCAAATGGCTTATGTTTAATAAAAGAGATGTAGCGGCTCAACATTTAAAAAATTGCGCCGACCTGCCGGCTTTTTCCGCTTTTTATCGCGATTGCCCGGTGGCCAGAAAAACCGCCAATGAAGTGATAGTTCTTCCTACTTATCCGAGATACCCGATTTCCGAAGTTCAAAAAAATATTGAAGCGATTCGGGCCTATTTTGGAGCAAAATGAGGGGCTGCCCCTCATTTTATGAGGGGCAGTCTCTCATTTTACCTGCCGCCTCCTTTCAAAACTATTTTAATGGTTTTTAAGATAATACTTAAATCCAGGATAAAAGAGCGGTGTTTGATATAATAAAGTTCATATTGGAGTTTTTCAATACTGTCTTTTACCGAAGCGCCGTAGCGAAAATTTACCTGGGCCCAGCCGGTTAAGCCGGGTTTAATAATATGGCGCATTTGATAATAAGGGATTTGTTTTTCCAATTGTTTCACAAATTCTATTCTCTCCGGCCGCGGCCCGATAAAGCTCATTTGGTCAACAAAGATATTCCAAAGCTGGGGCAGTTCATCTAAGCGGGTTTTGCGCAAAAATCTGCCTACTCTTGTAATCCTATGGTCTTCGTGGTTGGCCCATTGAGCCCCGTCTTTTTCCGCTTCCTCAATCATGGTTCTGAATTTAATAACCGTAAAGATCCGGCCGTCCTGCCCGATTCTTTTTTGTTTGTAAAAAACAGGGCCGCGGCTGTCTATTTTTATAATCAAAGCAATTAAAGGATAAAAAATTAAGCTAATTAATCCAAAAACCAGAGCGCCCAGCATATCTAAAATTCTTTTCGCCGTTTCATAGAAATTTTTTTGGCTTTCGGTCAGATTTTCCAAAAACCAGATTTCGCCGATAGAGGAAAGCGGCACTTTGCCCATTATTTTTTCATAAAAATTAGAAAAATCGCTGAAATTTATTTTTAAAGGCAGGCATTGATAAAGACTCTCGGCCAAATGGCTGTCTTGGTGAGGGTCAATAGCCGTAATAATCGTCTTAATATTTTTTTGATGGGCAATTTCCAATACGTCAAATGGAGTTTGAATATCAGCCGGTTTGAGTTCTTGAGCCAAACGATAACCTATTTGGGGATGGGCTTTCAGCCAGTCAAGCATTTGTTTCGTTTCTTTGGTCTGGCCAATAATCAAGAGATTATTTAAGAGAGCTTTTGATTTGAGGAGAGAATTATAAACTTGACGCCATAAAGAAACCAAGACGGTAAAAATCAATAAATTAAAGAATAAGTTTGTTTTTGGAGTGATGCCGAAATAAGGGATAAAATAAAAGAAAGCAATGGCTAAGCCGGCGTTAATAGCCAAGCCTCTAAAAAGCGTAGAATAAAAAGCGAGATTATTTCTGGCCAGATTTAAACCATAGAGCCCGGCGATATAGAAAACAATCAGCCAAAGCGCGTAGATAATAGAGAACGGCCAAAAATGCTGTTTAAAGCGCCATAAATCAAGACCCGGCCAATAACGAATAAAAAGAGTCAGCCAAAGCGAAAAATAAAGAATAATTATATCTCCGATTAAAAGGATAATTTTTTTGGGATTAGGCATATGAATTTATTCTATCATTTTTCCCTTGATAAATCAAGATAAAGAAGGTAAGATGACTCTATGGAATTATTCTTGACCGAAGTTATTCATTTGTTAGCTGGTTTAATTGTTGGCAGTTTATTATATTATAAATACAGACAGCGCCGATTATTTTTTTTATGTTTGGCCGTAACTATCTTTATTGACTTAGACCATTTAATAGATTATTTTTTAGCCGTCAATTTCAGCCGTTTTGATTTAATCGAGTTTTTAGATACAAATTTTGTGATAAAAGCCAATAAAATCTATGTGCTTTTCCACGGCTGGGAATTTGTTTTTATTCTTTTATTTTTAGCCGGTGTAATTAAGAAATATCGGCCGGTTTTATTAACTATCGGCTTGGCTATTTTTGGTCATTTATTAGTTGACCAATTTACTAACGGCACTTGGATTTTTGGTTATTCGCTTATCTATCGCTTGATAAATAATTTTAGTTATAACGCTTTTATCGGTCTATGAAAAAAACAAAAACAGCCGTTATCGGCGTGGGGATGGTCGGCGGCGCTTTAGCCAATGTTTTGTCCGAACCTCTGCTTTACGATAAATACAAAAAACTTGGTTCGCTTAAAGAAATTAACCGAGCCGAGATTATTTTTATTTGCGTGCCCACGCCTTTTGACGGCCAGAAAGGTTTTGATTTATCTTACATTAAAAACGCTTTTAAGCTCATTAAGGGCAAAAAGATTATGGTGATTAAGTCAACGGTTTTGCCCGGGACGACTGAATTATTTCAGAAAAAATATCCCGGACATAAAGTTTTATTCAGTCCGGAATTTCTGACCGAAGCAACGGCTGACCAGGATATGCGGTATCCGGACAGACAAATTATCGGCTATACTAAAAAGAGCTATAATGTAGCTAAAGATATTTTACAAATTTTACCTTTAGCGCCGTTTGAAAGAATAATGCCGGCCGCCGAAGCCGAGTTAGTTAAATATTTTGGCAATTGTTGGTTTAGCGTCAAAGTAGTTTATGCTAATCAAATGTATGACTTGTGTCAGAAATTAGGCATAAATTATGAGTCGGTTATGGAAAGCGCCGCGGCTGATAAAAGAATCGGCCGCAGTCATTTAGAGATTTTTCATAAGGGTTATCGCGGATATGGCGAGAAGTGCCTTCCGAAAGACATCCGGGCTCTGATACAAAAAGGCGATGAATTAGGAATTGATTTAAAACTTCTCAAGACCGCAGAAGAAATTAATAAAATTTTAACTGAAGGAAGAGATAGATGAAAAAAGTTTCAAGTTTCAAGTTCCAAGTTTTAAGCTTGCTAATTTTTGGAGGCATTTTTGTTTTCGGGGCAGCTGTTCAAGCGGCCGAGCTGGGGGAGCAGGTTAAATTTTTTGTTGATAACAGTTATGACGCGTATAAGCGAAGCGAGCTAATGGCCACGCTCCGTCTTAAATCAGACCAAGCTTATTTTTACGTTGATGATAATTACTGGAATCAAATGACGCCTTCTAACCGTGAGATTTTTCAGGCTCAAATAGGAACTTTAGCCAATGAATTTGATTTGGTAATTTATCCGAAAGAAAGAACTTTTTTTGGCAGCGAATGGAATCCGGGCCTTGACAACGATAAAAGAATTACTATCTTAGTTCTTCCTTTGATTGATTCAGCCGGCGGCTATTTTAACAGCAACGATGAATATTCCCGAACTGTTTTTTCAAATTCCAATCAAAGAGAGATGATTTATCTAAACGCTTTTTATGCCAAAAAACCGGACGCCAAATCATTTTTAGCTCACGAATTCCAGCATTTAATTACTTTTTATCAAAAGACCGTTTTGTATAATCTGGAAGAAGATATTTGGTTAAACGAGGCCCGTTCGGAATACGCGCCGACCCTTTTGGGCTACGACAATATCTATCCGGGCAGCAGCTTAGAAAAGCGGACTGAATTATTTTTAGATTCTCCTTCAGATTCTTTAACCGAGTGGAACAATAAAATTGATGATTACGGTCCCGTTAATTTATTTCTTCAATATCTAATTGACCATTACGGAAAAAATGTTTTAACCAGAATGGTTTTAAATAATCAGGTGGGTATCGCGAGTATCAATCTGGCTCTGGCTGATTTGGGTTATAAAGAAACTTTTTCGGATATTTTCGCCGATTGGGCCATCGCTAATTATTTGAACAATTGTCTGGCTGATTTATTGAAAAAATACTGTTATCTGAATAATAATCTGACTTACCAGCGTCTGCATGTTGAACCGACAGCCGGCTACAGCGGCTTTCCTAATTTAATTGTTTCTCGGAGCGGCGCTGTTAAGAGTTGGGCGCCGGTTTGGTATAGGTTTAGACCGCAGCCGGGCGCCGAAACCAATAAAAATATTCTTAAATTAGAATTCAACGGTCCAGTCAATTTTGGGGATTTCCGCGTCCCTTACATTATTATAGACAACAACGATCAAATTCAGGTCAGTTCTGTTTTTTTAAATAAACAAAAAGGAACCGCTTATATCCAGAATTTTATCAGTTTGGTTAAATCGGTGATTTTAATTCCTTTTAACCAATATAAGAAAAGCGGTTTTATGGCTAATGAGCCGTCAACCGGTTTTTCATTCACGGCCTCAAGTGTGTCTCTAAATGAACCGGTCATAGGGCAAATCACTCCTTTGAGCGGGTCAATTAACGGCGGCTTTCCGATTATTATCACCGGTCAGAATTTTTCTGAAGAAGCAAAAGTAAAATTCGGCCAGACAGAAGTCAGCCAAGTTAATTTTTTAAACGCTCAAACAATAACTTTGACCGCCCCAGCCCATCCAGCCGGCTCAATAGATATTTCCGTGATTAATCCTGACGGAGGGTCAGCCGTCTTAATTAACGGCTTTACTTATCTATCTTTTTCATCTTTTTTATCCGACGGCAGTCTGGTTCGGGCAAAAGGGGATTATAAAGTTTATATCATCAAAGGCCAGTATAAAAGATGGATTCAGAGAGCCGAGATTTTTAGCGCCTATCCCCATCTTAGGTGGGAAGATATTATTGAAGTGGAGCCGGAAGAATTGGAAAACTATCAGCCGGCTTGGCTTATCCGGGCGGCCAATGATTCCAGGGTTTATGAAGTTAATGGCGACGGAACCAAACATTGGCTGAATATGACAGCCGAAGAATTTGGCCGAAGCGGCCGGAAATGGGAAATGGTTTATATTGTCAATGATTTTGAGAGGGATTTTTATCGGACCGGGCCGGATGTGATGTTTAGAATTTAGAATCTGGAATCTGGAATTTGGAATGGGAATACAGAATATAGAATTTAGAATAATAAAATTCTAATTTTATATTCTTAATTCTTGATTCTTATTCTAAATTCTAAATTCTAAATTCAAGATTCTATTAAACTTGAAAAAAAAGATAAAATTCTTAATATTCAGAAGGGTATTTTACTTGCCAACCATACAACATTTAGAATTGGCGGCCCGGCCAGATATTTTATCATAACTAAGACCACGAAAAATTTAATTGAGGCGGTTAAATTTGCCAAAACAAAAAAACTGCCCTATTTTATTTTAGGCGGCGGCAGTAATTTATTAGTCAGCGATAGAGGTTTTGACGGAGTAGTTATAAAAGTGAACAGCGAACAGCGAACAGTGAGCAGTAATAAAATTTATGCTGAAGCCGGAGTGAAATTGAGTGATTTAGTTAGGGTCTCAATAGAAAATAACTTAACCGGTTTAGAATGGGCCGCGGGCATTCCCGGGACAGTCGGCGGCGCAGTGGCCGTTAACGCCAGCGCCTTTGGAGAAGAGATGAAAAATTTAGTTAGTGACATAAAAAGATACAAAAATATTATTTTATCAGTTGAATTAAAACTAAAAAAGAACGCTCAAAAAAATTTAATTAAAAAATATTTTACTTATCGCAGACAAACTCAGCCCTTAGATTATCCTTCAGCCGGCTGTATTTTTAAGAATCCGAGCCAACTTGGGAACAAAATGGGGGCAGCCCCCTTTTCCCGGGGGCTGCCCCCATTATCACCATTACCAGCTGGTTACTTAATTGACCAGTGCGGTCTCAAAGAAAAAAAAATCGGCCAAGCCATGATTTCAGAAAAGCACGCGAATTTTATTGTAAATTGCGGCCCGCTTCGCCGAGGCGCGAGTGGCGCTAAAGCCAAAGACGTGATAAAATTAATTCAGCTTATAAAAAAAACAGTTCAGAAAAAATTTAACCTTGACCTTGAAGAAGAAATTGAGTATTTGCCCAAGAGGGCGAGGCAAAGCCGAAGCCCGATTGGCTAACAAATACTCAACCCAGCACTCAATACTCAATTTTATCAAAGAAAGGATATAACATAATCATTTTTATAAGAAGGAAGTTTTTTCCTATGTATCCTTAGTAAAATTGAGTGCTGGGTTCTCATTTTTATTACCAAAACAAGTTTTGGATAAAAATGGAACTTGCTTTTTATTTTATTTTCTGTTAAAAAGAAAAAAGATGAAGATTATTATCAAAGCAACTAAAATAAAATTATCACCGGCGCTTTACGATTATATTGAGAAGAAAATCGGCGGACTGGAAAAATTTTTAAAAAACATTGATAAGGAGGCGACTGAAGCGCGGGTGGAAATCGGCAAGCCGAGTCAGCACCATCAGAAAGGAGACATTTATTATGCCGAGGTAAATCTTTCTTGGCCGGGAAAAATTTTACGGGTTGAAGCCAGCGAGTGGGATTTAAGGGCGGCGGTTGATAAAGTAAAAGACGAACTTCAGCGCGAAATTAAAAAATATAAAGATAAACAAGCGGTTAAAGACGCGCGGCGGGAAAGATCTTTTAAGAAAGCGAAATCTCTTTCTCCTTTTGCTCGTTTTCGCCGGAGGGGACAGACAAAAGAAGAAAGTTGGTAGATGAAAAATTATAAAAAATTTTGGAAATTAGGCATAGAAGAATTAGGGACTAAAGATTTTGACATCAACAAAGACGGGGAATTGATTGTGCGGGAAGGAAATTATCAGTACAATATTTTGGACTTAATTAAAAAATTCGGCGCGCCGCTGGAAATTCTCTTTCCCTGGCTCGTGGAAAAAAGGTTGCATAATCTTTTTGAAACCTTTAATTATTATCTTAAAGCCTTTAATTATAAAGGAAAGTTTTTTTATCATTATCCAATGAAGGTCAGTCAAAATAAAGAAGTGGTTCTGCCGTTAATTTCTGAGGGCGCTAATTTAGAAGTAAGCTCCGCTAATGAATTATGGCTGGTTAAAAAAATGTGGGAGCAAAATCAGTTTGATTCAAGAATAAAAGTAATTTGCAACGGACCAAAGACCAATTATTATTTAAGCTTAATTTCCGAACTTAGAGAAAAAAATTTAAACATTATCCCGATTATTGAAGACCTTTTAGAATTACAGGCATTGATAAATTACAGAGGAGATGTTGGTGTTAGAGTGGATTTAGACGTAAGAGTAAAATCGCATTGGGATAAAAAGATTGACCGTTTCGGATTCTCTTGGCAGGAGATTTTAGATTTAGGCAGGATAAGAAACTTGAAAATTTTACATTATCATAATGGAAAGCAGGTGGAAAGATTGGAAGATTTAGTCGCCCAAGCGAAAAGGGGTATGGAGGTCTATGTTAAAATAAAAGAAAAAAATCCCACTTTGGATACCCTAAATATCGGCGGCGGATTTGCCGTTTCTTTTACTAAAAAGAGAATGTATACTCTTGACCAGGGAGTAAAAAAAATTATCAAGACGTTAAAAAAAATATCAGAAAAAATGGAAATTCCCCCTCCTCATCTGATTTGTGAATGGGGCAGTTATATTGTGGCGCCGGCTCAAATCACTATTTTTAGGGTTTTGTTTGAGAAAAAGATTGAAAACAGCATTGCCAAAAAATGGTATATTATTGACGGTAGTTTTATGAATGATTTAATTGACACTTGGGCAATTAGGCAGAAATGGCATGTTATTCCGGTGAATTTTATGAAGGAGAAGTTATCCCGTGTTTGGCTGGCCGGCTCCTCTTGCGATTCCGATGATAAGTACACGGCCGGCGGAAACTATATTTTACTGCCGCGGCTTGACGAATTAGGCGAAGCCGAGGATTTATACATCGCTGTTTTAGACACCGGCGCTTATCAGGACGCTTTGGCTTCACATCACTGCTTGCTTTCCTCGCCGGCAAAAATCGTGGCGCAAAACGGAATATTAATGGTCGCCAGAAAAAGAGAAACACCCGAAGAAGTGGGGAAATTATTCGGGTGGTGAGTTTGTTCGTTGATATTATTGATAATATGAAATCCTATATTTCACCAAAAATAAAAATAAGTAAAGCTAAAATCGGAAAAGGATTATTCGCAACGGAAAAAATTTTTCAAGACGAAATTATTATAGATTTTACAAGTGGTCCTGGAAAATTTTTATCAACTCAACAAGCAGATGAACTATACGAAAAGGGCGATGATTATATGATCCAAGTTGATGAAGATCTTTTCTTTGTAGCGACCAGCCAAGAAGAATTAGAGGACGTAGATTTTATTAACCATTCGTGCAGTCCGAATTGCGGCATAAAAGGTTCGTTACAAATAGTGGCGATGAGAGATATTAAGCCCGGCGAAGAAATCACTATAGATTATGCCATGTGTGAATCTTCAGGATATGAGATGAAGTGTAATTGTGGAAGTTCAGATTGTAGAAAAATTATAATAGGGAATGATTGGATGAAAAAAGAATTACAAAAAAAGTATATCGGATTTTTTTCTGACTACCTCCAGAAAAAAATAAAAATTATTGAGTAATAGAAAATATAATAATGATAAAAAAAACTTTCAAAAAACTAAAATCCAAAGAAAGACGCAATTTAAAAAGAGATGGTTTTTCTGATAATTTAATGCCTTTAGAATCTTTGGATCTTAATAAAGTTAGAACTATTGATGATTTAGTCAAGGGGATGAAAAATACCGCTTTTGGAGGAAGATCTGTTGGCGAAGCCGCTGATGTTTTGGAAGCAATGATTAAAGATAAAGATTGTTTTGCGGTCGGCACATTTGCCGGCGCGATGACCGTGGCAAAAATGGGGCTTTTGATTTGCGAGATGATTGATAGGGGGATGCTTCAGGCAATTGTTTCTACCGGCGCTTTAATGACTCACGGAATGGTAGAAGGAAGCGGAATGACTCATTTTAAATATGACCCCCGAATGGACGATGAAGAACTTTTTAAATTCGGTTATAATCGGGTTTATGACACACTTGAACTTGAAAGAAATCTTGATGACTTGGAGCTGATTGTTTTTAAAGTTTTTTCCAAATTGAATTTAAAGAAAACTTACGCCAGTTATCAAATTTTAGATAAAGTTGGTCAGTATTTAAAAAAAATAATCGGCGCCAAACAGGCGATTTTAAAAAGCGCTTATGAAAAAAAAGTTCCGGTTTATATTCCGGCTTTTTCTGATTCGGAATTCGCTCTTGATATCGGTGTTTTTAACCGCCGGCAAAAACTAAAAAATAAACCACCACTTAAAACCAGCGAGCTTTTAGATTTGGAGCATTTTACTGATTTAATAAGAAAACAAAAGAAAATTGGTATATTCACTATTGGCGGCGGGGTGCCCAGAAATTGGGCGCAGCAAGTTGCTCCCTACCTTGATTTAATTGATAAACGAGTGGGTAAAGGCGGAAAATTTATTCGTTATCAATACGGCGTTCGCATTTGTCCGGAGCCGGCTCATTGGGGCGGTCTTTCCGGCTGTACATATTCAGAAGGAGTATCTTGGGGGAAAATGGTTCCCTTGGAAGAAGGCGGCAGGTTTGCCGAAGTGCTTTGCGACGCTACTATTGCCTGGCCTATTATTTTAAAAGCGGTGATAGAGCGGCTTGATAAAAGGAAATAAAGGATTTAACCTGTGAAATAAATTTATGAAAAAACTTTACGAACAATGGCCTTTTAATTTCGGGGCGATTCATGAGCAGGATTTTAAAAAAGCAAAAATTTTAATCGCGCAGATTATTTACGACGCCACAAGTTCTTATATGGCCGGCCAGCGCGAAGGCCCGCTTTCAATTATTCAGGCCTCTCGTTTTCTTGACGAACTACTGGATTCTACCGGAAAATTGGTCGGCCTAAAACCAACTGACATTTTTACTTTAGACGAATGCGTTGTTTCGCGAAACAGCGTAATTGAGGCGATGAAAGGTATTGAGCAATTCACAACAGAAGAAATAATCAAGAAAAATAAAATTCCAATGGTTTTGGGCGGCGAGCATTCAATAACCTACGGAGTGGTTAAAGCGCTTAAAAAAAAATACAAAGATTTGTCGGTTTTACAGTTTGACGCCCATACGGATTTAATTGACGAATACGAGGGTTCTAAATTTTCTCACGCTTGCGTCATGCGGCGAATTTTAGATTTGGGCGCGCCGGCGGTACAAATCGGCATCCGCAACATGAATAAAGAAATAGAGGATTATTTACTGCAAAATAAAAAGCAGGCTAAAAACATTTATTTTGCGCCGCAAATACCGGCGCCGGCAAAAATTTTATCCGGTTTAACCAAGAATATTTATCTAACTTTTGACTTAGACGCTTTGGACCCTTCAATTATGCCGTCGGTTGGCACGGCTGAACCGGGCGGATTATTCTGGCATGAAACGATTGCCGCGATAGAGGCGATTAGCAAGAAAGTTAATATTGTCGGCGCTGATGTAATGGAGCTTTGCCCTATTCCCGGCTTGGAGGCGCCGAATTTTTTAGCGGCTAAATTGGTTTATAAAATTATACTATCAATTCTTAGTTGATTTTTGGAATTATTTATTATAAAATATAGACAAGGGCTGATTGGATTATAAAAAGGAGGGATTTTTATGGAAGACGGGGAAGACGACTCGGACCCGTTAAGTTCTTTACAAAAAAAATTTGAAAGTTTAAGGTGTTCTCGGCTATTGAGGTACGTATTTATTTGCGTACTTACAAGCGAGATTATAGATTGGCTGGCAACCGTGATAATTGTTTCTTTTTTTAGATCTCCGGCAGGAGATTATTCGGCAATTATCGGAGCAGTGGCAATAAGCTACTATTTGGTTGATTATTCATTTGATCTTTTGTGGTCGTTCATTGCTTTTCGTCTATATCAAAAAGACAAATGGTTTGGGTCAGCTAAAAAAGTAGCTTTTGATATATGCTGTTTTTCAATCATAGATCGGTTTGTTTGGCCTATTTTCGGAGTGGCAGAGATTAGTTTAAGTTTATGGTTGCTTTCTCGCGGCTTTTCCGGGATTTCAGCAATTTCTCTCGCTTCCGGAATTTTAATCCCGCCCTATATTCTCGTTTTTTTAATAGCCGGAACGCCGTTTATTCTTAAACGAGAAAAACTAATTTCAATCTAAATTAAAAATCAATCAGCCCCCGGTCTCTTTGTCCCCACCCAAAGAGGCCTTTTCTTTTTGGAAAAAAGATGTTATCTTAAAGTAGTTATTATGGCTTTTCTAAATAAATTTTTAGGCGATCCAAACGAACGGACTCTCAAGAAACTTCAGCCGATTGTAGATGAGATTAATAAACTCGAACCCCAGTTCGAGCGTTTTTCTAATGAAGAGATAGAGAAAAAAAGCGAGGAATTAAGGACGCAGTTTCAGGGTCTGACCCTAAGGAGACAACCTTATAAGGTCGTCTCCTTAGGGTCAGACCCTGACTTGCTTCCTGAAGCTTTTGCTTTAGCGCGCGAAGCAGCCAAACGGGCTATTGGCCAAAGGCATTTTGATGTTCAGTTGCTCGGCGGTCTTGTTTTACATCAGGGAAAAATCGCCGAGATGAAAACCGGCGAAGGAAAAACTTTGGCGGCTACTTTGGCGGTTTATCTTAACGCCTTAGCCGGTAAGGGCGTTCATGTGGTCACGGTCAATGATTATTTGGCCCGGCGCGACGCCAACTGGATGGGGCCGATTTATTATTTATTAGGGCTTTCCTGCGCCTGTCTTAATCATGAAAAGGCCTATTTATACGAGCCGCAGGTAGTTGATAAAAACGAGATAACAGTAGAGATGGAAAATTTGAAAGAAATTTCCCGAAAAGAGGCCTACCAAGCCGACATTACTTACGGCACTAATAATGAATTCGGCTTTGATTATCTAAGGGACAATATGGCGCCGAGTTTGGAAATGATGGTTCAAAGAGAGCCGCACTTCGCCATTATTGACGAAGTGGATAGTATTTTAATTGACGAAGCCCGAACGCCTTTAATTATTTCCGCGCCGGACGCCGAATCAACCAAAATGTATGAACAGTTTTCTAAAATTATTCCTCAATTAAAAGAAAATGCCGATTATAATATTGACGAGAAAATGCGGGCCGCAACTTTGACTGAAGAAGGAGTTGATAAAGTGGAAAAGATTTTGGGCCTGGACAATATTTATGAGGAAGCCGGCATTCGTTATGTTCATCATTTAGAACAGGCTTTGAGAGCAGAGGTTTTATTTAAACGCGACCGCGATTATGTGGTTAAGGACGGCCAGGTGATTATCGTTGACGAGTTTACCGGCCGGTTAATGCCCGGCCGCCGCTATTCTCAAGGGCTTCATCAGGCCTTGGAGGCAAAAGAAAAAGTATTGGTTCAGCCGGAAAGCCGCACTTTGGCGACAATTACTTTTCAGAATTATTTTCGGCTCTATAAAAAACTGGCCGGGATGACCGGAACAGCTCTGACTTCAGCCGAGGAATTTCATAAAGTTTATGGACTGGAAGCAGTAGTGATTCCGACTAATAAGCCGATGATTAGACAGGATTTATCAGACAGGATTTATAAAAGCGAAAAAGGGAAATTTCAGGCCGTGGTTCAAGAAATTAAAAAAAGACACGAAAATGGTCAGCCGGTTTTAGTCGGCACGGTTTCTATTGTTAAGAATGAACTACTTTCGGTATTTCTTAAAAAAGAAGGCATTTCCCACGAGGTTCTGAACGCGAAAAATCATGAAAGAGAAGCGCAGATTATTGCCGGAGCCGGCAAAAAAGGCGCGGTCACCGTGGCTACCAATATGGCCGGCCGGGGGGTGGATATAACCTTAGGCGGCGCGCCGCCTAATGAAATCCCAAATCCCAAATCCCAAATCCCAAATAATTTTGAAGAATGGCAGAAAGAACATGACGAAATTATAAAACTCGGCGGGCTTTATATTATCGGCACCGAGCGCCATGAAGCCAGAAGAATTGACAATCAGTTGCGCGGCCGAAGCGGCCGACAGGGCGACCCAGGATCTTCCCAATTTTTCGTTTCTTTGGAAGACGATTTAATGCGGATTTTTGGCGGCGAAAAAATAAAAAATATGATGGATTTTTTAAAAGCGCCCGAAGACCAGCCCATTGAAAACAGAATGATTTCCAAAGCCATTGAATCAGCCCAAGCTAAAATTGAGGGCTTTAATTTTGATACCAGAAAGCATGTTTTAGAATACGATGATGTGGTTAATAAGCAGAGAGAAGTGATTTATAAAAAAAGAAAAGAAGTTTTAAGCTCAGAAAATCTTAAGTCCAAAATTTTAGAGACAATTAAAGACGAAATTAAAAGAATTGTTGAATTTCATACGCAAGGCCACGCGGATAATTGGAATTACAAAGAAATTAGCGAGGTGATAAAAAGTATTTTTCCGATACCTCGAAGTCATCCTGAGCGAAGCGATAGCGGCGCGAAGGATCCCGTAGAAAACGCTTTACGAAGTTTTAGAAATCCGGAAGAAATATCTGATTACTTAGTTGGTTTAGCCCGAGAGGCCTACCAAGAAAAAGAAAAAGAAGTAGAGGAGAAAAATATGCGCCAAATTGAAAAGTTTATTATGTTGAGAAATATTGATGTCCTTTGGATGGAGCATTTAGATAATCTGGAGTATTTGCGCGATAGCGTCCGTTTGCGCGCCTACGGCCAAAAAGACCCGTTAGTTGAATACAAAAACGAAGGCCACCGCTTGTTCCAAAAATTATTAGGCGCGATTCAGTCAAATTTGGTCGGGACTATTTACAAAGTCAGCTTAGCGCCTGTTTCGGAGCGAAATATCATTACGAGTGAGGGGGAACGAACGAAGCAATCCCGCGGAAAAATCAGTTTACCCGCCGAAGCTCAAAAAGCGAAGGTGGGCCGTAATTCTCCCTGCCCATGCGGAAGCGGGAAGAAGTTCAAGAAGTGTCATGGGAGATAGATATAAAGAAAAAGACCTACCACGATTGTGATAGGTCTTCACGGTAGAGATAAAGCTACTTTTCTGGTATGATAGCATAGATAATGCCGATGATTGTGACTGGTAGAACGGCCGCCCACCATTGCCAATCCATTAAGGAATAATCGGTCACTATCGATACCGTCACACCAATAGAAACTCCGAAAACTACTCCCATTACTGATTTCATCTGCTTACCTCCTTTTGACATGTGGAACTATCGGTATGCTATCATATTAAGTTTGATGAGTCAAGGGGACCCATGACATTTTCTGTAAATTGCAATATTTTCAAGAAAGGGCGCAATGAATTATCCGATAAATATCTGAAAAAACTCGATAAGCGCCGAGATATTTATGTTAACCATTGACACAAGATTAACATAGATTTAAAATATGGAGATGAAAAAAGAAAAAAAATTTTTATCTACCACAGAATTGGCGAAATTACTGGGCATTAGCAGGATAGCCGTATTTAAAAAGATTAAAAAGGGAGAAATAAAAGCCAAAAAAGTTGGACGCAATTTTATTATTCATCCAAAAGATGTCGCAGAAATTTGGGGCGAGTTTTTGACAAAAAAACAAAAAAAAGAGCTTGATTTGGCGGTTGATAAGACCGTTAAGGAATATGGAGAAACTTTAAAATTATTGGGACAGGAATAATTATAAAGATTAATGATTAAAAAAATTTCTATTTTAGAAATTGAATATATCGCTTATCGGCTGGCTAAAAAATTGATGAGTTGGAATGAGCCGATTCCTGATTTTAGTTCCCGCTTCCCGAATGTTTTAGAAAGCTGTTTGGCTATACCGTTTCAATCGTTTAGCGGAAGAAAGCTCTATAAAGGACTGGTTGGTAAAGCGGCTGTCCTTTTTTATTTAATGATTAAAAACCACCCTTTCCTAAATGGCAACAAAAGAATTGCCATGACCGCTTTATTTGTTTTTCTTCATAAAAACAAAAAGTGGTTAAGGGTTGATAATAGAGAATTATATAATTTTTCTAAGTGGGTTGCCGAAAGCAACCCTAAATTAAGAAAAGAAACCATTGCCGCCATAGAAAAATTCATAAAGACCTATATGATAAATTTATAAATGAGGTTCAATGACTCATATTTCATGCGGTAGCGGAAAAAAAATATAAAAAGTGCCATGGAGCGCGGAATTAA
>Ga0156109_115_pt1 | contig 24107 bp, 37 predicted proteins | sample RifCSPlowO2_02_FD_107762 | JGI IMG/M metagenome (GOLD analysis project Ga0156109, IMG submission 107762) | Candidatus Portnoybacteria bacterium RIFCSPLOWO2_12_FULL_39_9
CGGCGAAAAAATTTTGGCCTCCCGCGAGGACGCGGTGGAAGGGGGGTTCAAGGGGGGAATTCCGCCGTGCCAGAGCGTTTAGTTTCGGTTCCGCCGCGCGAAGCGCGGCAGTGGGTCAATTTCGTTCAAAGAAGGTTCGCGCATTTTCAAATAAAGGGCGCATTATCAAAGTGGCATTAATCCGGTTTGTATGCTTTGCGGCACAAAAGACAAAAGGGTGCTTGTTGTTCACCATAAAGATAAGAATCGTAAGAATCATAGAGTTAAAAATCTACTTTGGTTATGTTTAAATTGCCATCACTTGATTCATCATTATAAATAATAAACAGGCAAAATAATGGTGCTCGTAGCTCAATTGGCAGAGCGCTTCGCTGTGGCCGAAGTGGTTGCCGGTTCGATCCCGGTCGAGCACCAAGTTTAAATAAAAATTATAAAATTTTAACAACATGATTCCATTGGAGAGAAAATCAGAAAATTTTTAAAAAGCAAAATATTTCGCAGGAGTATGGATTTGTCCTCACTGTAATAAAGAATTTCGTTTACCTTGGTATTATGATGGTTGGGCACTTTGGTTAATTATCCCAATAATTATCGCGGCACTTTGGATTTTAAAGTGGTTAGATTGTAAAATTTTCGGCCTTGGATGTTATTAGAATGATGTGCAAGAAAGAAAAGATTAAAAAAATTTGAATTTAAGGCCCTTCAGAGCTTTTTTTATTTGACATTTTGCCTATATTTGATATTTTGAGAATACTGAATATAAAATTTATTTTAGCGATGCGATTATGCCGACCATTCATCAATTAGTGAAAAGACCGAGAAAAATTATTAAGAAAAACCCAAAAGCCCCGGCTCTTTGGCGCAGTTTTAATTTATTGAAAAACAAACCGAAAAAATATCCGTCTCCTTTTAAACAGGGAGTTTGTTTGCAGGTTAAAACCATCACTCCTAAAAAACCGAATTCTGCTTTAAGAAAAGTCGCCCGCGTTCGACTGACTAACGGCATGGAAGTGACCGCCTATATTCCAGGCGAAGGCCATAATTTACAGGAACACTCGGTTATTTTAATCCGCGGCGGCCGGGTTAAAGACCTGCCCGGCGTTCGTTATCATGTGGTTAGAGGCGTTTTAGACACTGGAGGAGTAGAAGGAAGAAAGCAGAAGAGGAGTCGGTATGGGACGAAGAAGTCGTAAACAACGTCGTTGCGAGCGAGCGAAGCGAGCGTGGCAATCCCGTAGAATACCACAGGATTGCTTCGTCGCTCACTGCGCTCGCTTCTCGCAATGACACTTTGATTGTGCGAAGAAAAAAGAAAATCAAAAGGCCAATTCAATCAGACCCCAAATACAATAATACTTTGGTGGCTAAGTTTATTAACTATATTATGAAAGAAGGGAAAAAATCCACGGCTCAGCGGGTGGTTTACGGCGCTTTTGAAAATATTGAAAAACAGGCAAAAAAAGATCCTTTAGAAATTTTTGACCAAGCCGTTAAAAACGCTTCCCCTATTTTAGAGGTTAAGTCCCGGCGGATTGGCGGCGCGCATTATCAGGTGCCAAGAGAAGTGCGGGGAGAGCGCCGGATCGCTTTGGCTTTTCGCTGGATTATTAAGGCGGCTCATAGCAAAAAAGGTAAGCCCATGGCCATTAAATTAGCCAATGAGCTTATTGAGGCCTCGCAAAATCAAGGCGCGGCCATAAAAAAGAAACAAGACACGCACCGCATGGCCGAAGCCAACCGAGCTTTCGCCCACTTTGCCTGGTGATTGCCAACTTTATTTTAATTTGGTAAAGTTAAGTTAGGCTATGGTAACTCGTAAAAATATTAAAGATATAATTTTACCGATATTAAAACGCCAAGGAGTGGAGAAGGCGGCGCTTTTTGGTTCCTTTGCCAGAGGGGATACAAAAAAAAAGAGTGATATTGATATTTTAGTGAAATTTAGAGGCAAAAAGAGTTTATTTGAACTAGGAGGACTTAAAGTTGATTTAGAAGAGGCATTAAAAAAGAAAGTAGATATTATTGAATATTCCTCTATTCACCCCCTTTTAAAAGACCGCATTTTAAATGAACAAATACCAATATTATGATAAAAGAGGTAAAAATTTTTATAGAGGATATACTTGTCAGTATTGAAAAAATTGAAAAATATACCAAAAAACTTAATAAAGAAGAATTTTTTGAAAACGAAAAAGTTCAAAACGCAGTCATAAGAAGATTGGAAATTATCGGGGAAGCGGCAAAAAATATTCCTATTGATATTAAAAATAAATATCCAGATATACCCTGGAAGAAAATCAGCGGAATGAGAGATATTCTTATTCACCAATATTTTGGAGTAAATTTAGAAAGGGTATGGACGACTTTAGGGGAAGATTTACCTGACCTCAAAAAGAAAATTTCAAAAATATTAGAAAAAATTAAAAATTTCCACTAGTGAAATTTTTAATTTTTAAAAAGGTCGAAAACAAAAACAAAAAAATTATGGAAAACAAAGATTATATAAAAGAATTAACAGAAATTATTCAAAGTTCTTCTTTGTCTGAAAATGATAAAGGGATTTGGGTCGATATTCTAAAAAGTGAAATCGTTCCTAAAATTACTGCGATTGAGGTATTGGATTATTTAAAGGAATTTCCCGATAAACTCCAGCAGGCAACAGAAATGCTAAAAAGAAAAATTAAGGCATTTAAAAGCAAGGACGAAGATGCATGGAACCAAATTTTAGCCGAAGAAGAAGCAGAATTAGAAGCGATTAAAGCAAGAGAGTAAAAGATTAATTGCGCTAAATATTTTAATAAACCTAAATTTAATAATAAATTTATGAAAGAAGAACTTAAATTTGAACAATTTGATAAAGAGGAGGGGACTGAAATGAAGGAAGGATTGGAGATTATGCCCGAAAGTATAGAAAGAGTAGGATTTATACGTTCTTTATTAGACAAAGAATGGTCGGTGATAAATAAAAGAGGAGTGAAAGGAAAAATGAGGAGAACCTTTGCGGCATTCGCTTCGGGATTGAGCTTTATAGCTGCTTCTTGTAGTTCTTTTGAATATAAAGAGCCTCAAACCAAAGAATGGAAACAAATTATGGAAAAATATCAAGGTAATTGCTATGGGCTCATAAATGTAAAGGACCCAAATACCGAAACCGGATATAGATATGCTACCCCAGAAGAACGGCGCGAGTGTAACAACTTATTAGGTAAAATTGAAGGAGAACGAGAAATCAAGTCCGCGATGGCTATCTATGAAAGGACAAAAAATGCTAAAGATATTATATTAACTAAAAGAAGTCAGGCGTGGCAATTGAAAAAGGAGTTTGGAGGCAGAAATAATCTTGACGGATTTATTGAAAAGTGGAAAGAATTTGGAGGGAAAGTAGAACCTTATGATATAGGTAGGGCAGTTAAGATTTATGAACAAATGAATAGAGGCGACGAAGAAGCTGACCGTGAATTTTACGAAGATTTATGGGGTAGATAATTTTTGTTGCTGGAGCCGCGAGGCGGCGTTTCATCGGCGAGGCGGCCGTAATTGCGGTTGACCTCGCTTTTTTTTCGGGCTTGACCCCGCACCTTTTCTGGATTTTTTACCTTACGCTTTTCGCGGACTGGGCTTCCGGGGGAGGATTTTTTACCCGCGAAAGGTGCTGGGTTTATATTATCAAAATTTTCTTTCAGAAAATTTTGGTATCCAGAAAAGGTGCGGGGTTGATAAATTTATTTTAATTTGGTAGAGCGGAAAAAGAAGCAAGGATTTTTATGAAACTAACTCAAAAAGAAAAAAAGAGATTCAAAAAATTGGCCGTAAGTACAATCTTAAAATAATGGCTATTCATGGTTCGTACGCCAAAGAGCAGACGAGGCCCGGCAGTGATTTAGATATTGCTGTTTTAGGCAAAAAACCAATAGATTTTGATGCTTTAATAAAAATTATCGGCGACTTAGAGGAGGTTTTTGGCAATACTCCGGAAAGAAAGCTTGATGTCAAAAGCTTAGAAAATGCTGATGCTTTATTTCTATACCAAGTGATGAAAGACAGCGTTTTGATTTACGGAACAAATTTTGATTACTGGCAGTTGAAAACTTATGCTATCAGAAATTATTGGGACCATCAGCCGATTTTTAAGTTGGAAGAGATATTAATTAAAAAATATTTTAAAAACAAACAAAGACAATATGCTTGATGAAAGTTTTATAATTAGATGATTTCAATAGATATTCAAATTATATTTTGAAGTTTACCCTGTTGAATAGTCGCCAAACGAATTCAACAGGGTTTATTGAAAAAAAGCGAAATTGACTTTCGTTAGAACTATATTTGATTTGATAAAATTTATTTAATTTGGTAGAGTATAGGTATATGAGGAATCAAAAGATTAAAATATATGATTATACCGCTGTTTTTGAAGAAGCAGAGGAGGGGGGGTATGTAGTTTATGTGCCGGTTTTGCCGGGTTGTGTTACTCAAGGCGATACTTTTGAAGAAGCGCAAAAAATGGCAAAAGATGCCATAGAAGGATATTTACTAGCATTAAAAGACCTTCACGAAGAAATACCAAAGGAATCTGAAAATGTTATTATTACTCGCATACCCGCACGAATGGCGATTTAATTTATGAAACTTCCCGTGTTAAAGCCTCGTACACTGATTAAAGTTTTAAATAAACTGGAATTTTACGAAGTTAGAAAAACCGGCAGTCATGTAATTTTAGCAAACAAAACTTCAAAACAGATTATTTCAGTTCCTGTTCATGAGAACAAAGATATAAAGAAAGGACTTTTAAGGTCAATTATTCGTCAAACCGGTCTAACTGTTAAAGAATTTATTGAGATGTTGTAATATGAAATATAGCAAATTATAGAGGTGAGGCGGCCGTAATTGCGGTTGACCTCGCTTTTTGTTTTTGGGCTTGACCCCGCACCTTTTCTGGATTTTTTACCTTACGCTTTTCGCGGACTGGGCTTCCGGGGGAGGATTTTTTACCCGCGAAAGGTGCTGGGTTTATATTATCAAAATTTTCTTTCAGAAAATTTTGGTATCCAGAAAAGGTGCGGGGTTGATAAATTTATTTTAATTTGGTAGAGTGGGGTTATATGAGAGGCTAAACTTCCCACAAGCTCGTGGGAAGTTTAGCCTCACATATTTTTTATGAGAGAATATCCCATTGGGAAAATTAGGGATATTGGCATCATCGCTCATATTGATGCCGGGAAAACGACCGTGACTGAACGGGTGCTTTTTTATACGGGCATTTCACATAAAATTGGCGAGGTCCATGAAGGCGAGGCGATTATGGACTGGATGGAGCAGGAAAAAGAAAGGGGCATTACCATTACTTCAGCCGCCACCACTTGCTTTTGGACGCCGAGAAAATATTTGGCCGCGGGGGCAGGGGGCAGCTCCCGCGACGAACATCAGATTAACATTATTGACACGCCCGGCCACATTGATTTTACCGTGGAGGTCCAGCGCTCTTTAAGGGTTTTAGACGGGGTCGTGGTGGTCTTTGACGGCGTGGCCGGGGTAGAGCCGCAATCAGAAACAGTCTGGCGTCAGGCCGACAAATTCAAAGTGCCCCGGATTTGCTTTATCAACAAACTGGACCGGACCGGCGCCAGCTTTGAAAAGAGCTTCAAGTCAATTTTAGAACGATTAACGCCTAAGGCCGTAGCAATTCAAATTCCGATTGGTTTGGAAGAAAATTATCGGGGGATTATTGATTTAATCGGCTTGAAGGCCTATAAATTTGAAGGCGAGCTCGGTCAAAATGTGGTTGAGGATGAGATTCCCAATGAATTAAAGATCGGCGTTCAGGAATTCAGAAAAGAATTAGTGGAAAAAATAGCCGAACAAGACGAAGAATTATTGGAGAAATATCTGGCCGGCCAAGAAATAAGCAAGGATGAATTAAGAAAAGGACTAAGAAAGGCCACTATCAATTATCAGTTGATTCCGGTTTTTTGCGGTTCGGCTTTAAAAAATAAAGGCGTTCAATTGCTTTTAGACGGCGTGATTGATTATCTGCCCTCACCCATAGATTTGCCGCCGGTTGAAGGTTTTGAGCCGAAAGACGAAAACAAACGATTAATTCGCGAACCAAAAGACGAAGCGCCGTTTGCGGCTTTGGCTTTTAAGGTGGCGACAGACCCTTTTGTCGGCCAGCTGACTTTTTTTAGGGTTTATTCTGGCGCTTTAACAGCCGGTTCTTATATCTTAAACTCCAATACCGGTCAAAAAGAGCGCATCGGCCGTATTTTAAGAATACACGCGGATAAACGGGAAGAAGTTAAGGAAATTTACGCCGGCGGCATCGGCGCCTTAGTCGGTCTTAAGGCCACGACTACCGGCGACACTCTTTGCGACCCGGACCACCCGATAATTTTAGAAAAAATCAGTTTTCCGGAGCCGGTTATTTCAGTGGCTATTGAGCCGAAGACCAAAGCCGACCAGGAAAAAATGGGTGTGGCTTTAAGACGGCTCTCCCTTGAAGACCCGACTTTTCGCATTCGCGGCGATATTGAAACCGGCCAGACCATTATTTCCGGCATGGGCGAGTTGCATTTAGAAATTATTGTTGATAGAATGTTGAGAGAGTTTAAAGTAGGGGCAAATATCGGCGCGCCGCAGGTGGCTTATAAAGAAACGATTAAAGGTTCGGCTGAAGCAGAAGGCAAATATATTCGTCAGAGCGGCGGCCGGGGCCAATACGGCCATGTCTGGCTTAAGGCAGAGCCGCAAGAGCGAAGCAAGGGATTTGAATTTATTGATGCTATTAAAGGCGGTATTATTCCGCAAGAGTATATCCCGGCCGTGGAAAAAGGAGTTAAAGAAGCGATGGAAAAAGGAGTTTTGGCCGGCTATCCATTAGTTGATTTAAAGGTTACGCTTTATGACGGCTCTTATCATGAGGTGGATTCTTCAGAGGCGGCTTTTAAGATTGCCGGTTCAATGGCTTTACAAAGCGCGGTTAAAAGGGCCGGTCTGATTTTACTAGAGCCGGTTATGAAACTGGAAGCAGTAACGCCGGAGCAGTTTATGGGCGAAGTAATTGGCGACATTAATTCCAAACGGGGAAAAATTGAAGAAATGTCAGACAGAGGAGAAGGAATTAGCCGGGTGAAAGTCATTGATGCCAAAGTGCCTCTGGCCCAGATGTTTGGTTACGCCACCCGCTTGCGTTCTATGACACAAGGTCGAGCCACGTTTACTATGGAGTTTAGTTATTATGAGGAGGTGCCAAAGAATGTGGCGGAGGGAATAATAGGTTTGGTTCAAAAATCCAAGCCGTAAAGCGCAGGATTTTTGAACCAAACCAAAATTATCATGTGGAAAACTATAAAAAATCTATTGTCAAAAGGAGGGGGAAAGTGTATTATAGTAGAGAATGAAAAGCCGGTTTTTGTCGTGATGAGTTTTGGCGAGTACGAGAATTTATTGGAAAAAGGCGGTGAGCCGTCGGAAAGCGCCGAGATAGAGAAAGTTAATCGGGATATTTCCGAATGGCAGTCGGGAGGAGAAGATAATAATTTAGAGGAGATAAACCCCAAAGAAGAATTTAAGGTTGAGGATTTGCCGTTTTAAATCAGAGAACAGAGAACAGAGAACAGTGCGGTTGTTGAAAATGTTGACATTTAATCAAATGTTGTTTAAACTTAATAAAAGTCAGATAAATTTTAATTTAATACAAAAAGACAAAGAAACTTTTGAATAATGAAGAGTTTTTACTGTTCATTATTCAATGTTTTTTGTTGACTATTTTATGGCTGGAAAATTTGAACGCACTAAACCCCACGTTAATGTGGGAACCATTGGTCATGTTGACCACGGCAAAACTACTTTAACCGCCGCTATTTTAAAATGCTTAAAAGGGGCTGGTTTTGCAGCTCAAGACAAAGGGGTAGACGATATTGACAAAGCGCCCGAAGAAAAAGCTCGCGGTTTAACCATTTCTGTTTCTCATGTTGAGTACGAAAGCGCTAATCGTCATTACGCGCACATTGATTGTCCGGGTCACGCCGACTATATTAAAAACATGATTACCGGCGCGGCCCAGATGGACGGCGCGATTTTGGTTGTTTCAGCGCCGGACGGGCCAATGCCTCAAACCAGAGAGCATATTCTTTTGGCTCGTCAGGTCGGCTTGCCGGCTTTGGTTGTATTTTTAAATAAAATAGATCAAGTAGATGATCCGGAATTGATTGACTTGGTTGAGCAGGAAATTCGCGAACTTTTGACCAAATATGAATTTGACGGAGACAAAATCCCGGTTATCCGCGGTTCGGCTGTTTCTGCCATTCAATGCGCCGACGGCAAAGAAGATTGCCCGAAGTGCAAACCGATTTTAGATTTAATCAAAGCGGTTGATGAAAATATTCCGGAACCGGAGAGGGATGTGGAAAAGCCGTTTTTAATGCCGGTTGAAGATATTTTTTCTATTGAGGGCCGGGGTACGGTGGTGACTGGCCGCATTGAACGGGGGATAGTTAAGCTCAATGGAGAAGTTGAAATTATCGGACTTAAAGACACCCAGAAAACAGTGGTGACCGGCATTGAGATGTTTAATAAGTCATTGGACGAAGGCCGGGCCGGGGACAACGCCGGCATTTTATTAAGAAGCGTTAAGAAAGAAGATGTTGAAAGGGGACAGGTTTTGGCTAAGCCGGGCAGCGTTACTCCGCATGCTGAATTTGAAGGAGAGGTTTATATTTTAACCAAAGAGGAAGGCGGCCGCCATACCCCGTTTTTCACCGGTTACAAACCGCAGTTTTATATCCGGACAACCGATGTGACCGGCGATGTTAGTTTGCCTGAAGGCACAGAAATGATTATGCCGGGCGATACGGTTAATTTGAAAATTAAATTGATGTCGCCGGTTGCCCTGGAAGAAAAACAGCGTTTTGCTATTCGGGAAGGCGGCAAGACCGTGGGCGCCGGAGTGGTGACAAAGATAGTAAAGTGACCATTTTCTCTAAAATATCATCCTGGTTAAGGATGATATTTTAGTAAGAAAATGGTCATCCTGAGGCCGAAGGCCGAAGGATCCCGTGGCTAACAACCGTTGTTTTTTTCTACGGGATTCCTCGCTTCGCTCGGAATGACAGCTTTTTATGGCAACTAAGAAGAAAGAAGAAGAAATCAAACAAAGGATCCGAATTAAAATTAGGGCTTACGACCATAAAGTCATTGACCAGTCGGTTAAGCAGATTGTTGAGACAGCCAGCCGTCACGGCGCCGAAATCGCCGGGCCGGTTCCTTTACCGACCCAAATTCATAAATATACGGTCAACCGCTCTACTTTTGTTCATAAAGATTCGCGGGAACAGTATGAAATGAGAGTCCATAAGCGGCTGATAGATATTTTGAATCCCGGCCCTAAAATCATTGACGCTTTGATGAATTTGAATTTGCCGGCCGGCGTGGATATTGAAATCAAGATGTGATTCCTCTGCGAATTACGAATTTAATACGAATAGACGAATTAAAAATATGTTTTTCTTCCAAAATAATTATTTTTAATTTATAATTGTGGCAGTTAGCCGTTTTAAATACCGGGTTAAGTGCCCGGTATTTAATTTAACTGCGAATTACGAATTGATACTAAATTACGAATAATTATTTTCGTAATTTCGTGGGGTTGTTATGAAATTTATTCTTGGAACAAAATTAGGCATGTCCCAGGTATTTGATGAAAACGGCCGGATTATTCCGGTGACTTTGATTGAAGCCGGACCTTGTTTAGTCGCGCAAGTAAAAACTAAAGAAAAAGACGGATACGAGGCAATTCAGGTTGGGTTTGGAAAAAAGAAAGTTAAGAATATTAACAAACCCTTAAAGGGTCACTTGAAAAAAATTCCAAATTCCAAATTCCAAATTCCAAATTCCAGTTTAAGGTGGTTGAGAGAGTTTAGAGCAGAAAAGCCGGAATTTAAATTAGGCGATGAAATTACGGTTGATGTTTTTCAAGACGGAGATATAGTTAAAGTGAGCGGTCTTTCTAAGGGCAGGGGTTTTCAAGGGGTAGTTAAGAGGCACGGATTTAAGGGCGGGCCGGCCAGTCACGGGGCTAAGCATACTTTGCGGGCGCCCGGCTCAATTGGTTCGTCTTTTCCGGAACGCGTTTGGAAAGGCAAAAAAATGGCTGGACGAATGGGTGGGGGAAGAATCACAGTAAGGGGTTTAAAGGTAGTCAAAATAGATAAAGAAAATAATTTATTGGCGATTAAAGGCGCGGTGCCGGGGAGAATCGGGACGCTTCTAGAAGTGAGAGCACAATAACTCTTTGAGGATTATAAAAAAAGAGGCGCCGACTGCGTTGAGCCGGCGCCGGGATTGAAAGATGAAAGAAAGGATAGGATTATTGTTTTTTTGAAAAGACTAGTCGGATACATTCGTTTATGATTTCATCAATAAAATCCCAAAAATGGATGCTGTCCGAGCTTTGACACTCTAATTCTTCTATAAAACTTTTTGCCACAGGAGTCAGGAGCAACTTTCCAACAAGAATACCCTTATCATAATCATTCTTTTTTTCAAGCGTATAATATATTTTTTCAAGCTCTTCAAAAAGATATATCTCCATTTTCTCTTTTCTCCTTTTTAAAATTATTATCAAAAAGAACCCACTCAATTTTAATACAATAAGCTAAACAAATAATATGCCAAATGTCAATCTTTATAACCAAGAAGGCAAAGAAATCGGAAAAGCAGAGCTGACCTCTGAAATTTTTGATGTGAAGCTCAATTCTAATTTGGTTCATCAAGCCGTAGTGGCGCAGACGGCTAATAAAAGGCAGGTCTTGGCTCATACTAAAGATAGAAGCGAAGTCAGGGGCGGCGGTAAAAAGCCCTGGCGCCAAAAAGGCACTGGCCGGGCCAGGCACGGCTCCATTCGTTCGCCGATTTGGAAGGGCGGCGGCGTGACTTTTGGCCCAACCAAAGAGCGGGTGTTTTCAAAAAAAATCAATAAGAAAATGAAACGAAAAGCTCTTTTTATGGCTTTGTCGTCAAAAGTCAAAGACGAAGAAATGGTTTTATTGGATAAAATAGAATTGGTTGAAGCTAAAACAAAGAAGATGATGGAGATATTAAAGAATATAATTGGAGTAGCGGAGCGAAGCTCCGCGTCAAGAAGCTCCGCGTCAAGGCGAAGCGGAGCTTCGTTACTCCAGAGCGCTTTAATTGTTTTGCCCGCCTCTGATGCAAAAGTTATCCGAGCCGCGAGAAATATTCCTAAAATAAAAATAATCAGAGCCGATAGTTTGAATGTGGTAGATGTCTTGTCGTATAAGCATCTATTGATGACGCAGGAAGCGATAGGAGTGATTGAGAAAACATATTTAAACTTAACTCAAAACTCAAAAGTCAAAGCTCAAAACCACAGGTCAAAGTTAAAAACTTTTTAATTTATTTTTATAGTTTTAAATTTTAAGTTATAGTTTTGAGTTTTAAACTTTAAGTTTTGAGCTTATAATAATGTCTTTATTAAGCAAACTTAAAAAAAAATCAAAGAAATCAGAAGCTCAAAGAGTGGAGGAAAAACCAAACGAGAAGCCTAAATCAATAGAGTCAAAAAAGATTATCGGAAAACCAAAGGCTGATGTTTATCGTATTCTTAAAGCGCCTCATATTACCGAAAAAGCCGCGGCTTTGGCCCAAGAGGGAAAATATATTTTTAAAGTTTATTCAGGAGCCAATAAAATTGAAATTAAAAAAGCGATTGAAGGGTTTTACGGGGTCAAGGTAGAAAAAGTTAATATAGTCCACATTATGCCGAAAAGGCGGAGATTAGGCCGGACACAAGGATGGAAAGGGGGATTAAAGATGGGTTTTAAGAAAGCGATTGTGACTCTGGTTAAAGGAGAGAAAATTGAAGTAATGCCGAGATAAAAATCCAAAATCCAAATTATGCCAAATTGTCTCAAATCAATGCCAAAATCCAAATGTCAAATTATTTATTTTTTGACATTTGAGCTTTGGATTTGATTTGGAATAATTTGAGCTTTGGAATAGTTTGGATTTATATTTATGAAATACTACAAGCCAACCACACCATCAAGAAGAGCTATGACCGGAATTGATTATTCAGGACTGAATAAGAAAGAACCGGAAAAGAAACTGACAAAGACATTAGTGAGGTCAGCTGGCCGCGGCCATAAAGGCAGGATTACCACGCGCCATAAAGGCGGCGGCCATAAAAGAAAATACCGTTTGATTGATTTTAAACAGACCGATAAAATGAATATGCCGGCCAAGGTTATGGCTTTAGAATACGATCCCAACCGCACTTGTTTTATTGCCTTGATTGAGTATCAGGACAAAGAAAAGAGGTATGTTTTAGCTCCTTTTGGGTTGGCGGTCGGCGATGAGATAGTTTGTCAGGAAAAAGCGCCTTTGAAATTGGGCAACCGAATGCAAATGAAAAATATTTTGTCAGGCACCCAGGTTTATAATATTGAACTCTGGCCGGGTCGAGGCGGTCAGCTGATTAGGTCAGCCGGCTTAAGCGCTCAAATTTTAGCTAATGAGGGCGGATATGTCCACTTGAAGTTGCCCTCAGGAGAAGTGAGGATGGTTAAAGAAAATTGTTGGGCCAGCATTGGACAGTTGAGTAATCCGGAGCATAATACGATAGTCATTGGAAAGGCCGGTCGGAGCCGTTGGCTAGGCAAAAGGCCGACTGTCCGTGGTTCGGCTATGAATCCAGTTGACCATCCGCATGGCGGCGGCGAAGGCCGGACAGGAATTGGCTTAAGAAGAGGACCAAAAACGCCTTGGGGCAAGCTGGCTTACGGAGTTAAGACAAGAAAGAAGAAAAAATGGAGCGATAAGATGATATTAAAGAGAAGGAGCTAAGATAAAATTAACCTAAATCAAATCCCAATTTCAAAATCCCAAAGTCAAATAAAATCTCAAATCCCAATGTCCAATATAATAATAAATTTGGGATTTGGACATTGAGATTTTATTTGAAATTGGATATTGGGATTTGGGATTTGATTAGAATAATTAGAGCAATTAAAATAATTTGAATAATTTGAAATTATGAGCAGAAGTCTTAAAAAAGGTCCTTATGTGGACCAGAGATTACTCAAAAAAATAACTAAGTTAAGGTCAGGCGATAAAACCATTATAAAAACCTGGGCCAGGGCTTGCACAATTACTCCGGAAATGGTTGGTTTTGCTTTTGGCGTTCATAACGGAAAAGAACATATTCAGGTTTTTATTACCGAAGATATGGTTGGCCATAAATTAGGCGAGTTTTCTCCGACTCGTAAATTTACCAGACACGGCGGTAAAATGCAGAGAGAACAGGAGGCGGCGGCCAAGGAAAAGGAAGTAGGAAAATAGAATCTGGAATTTTGAATTTTGAACGAGAATATAGAATATTGAATTTAGAATAATAAAATTTTATCTAATTCTATATTCTTTATTCCTGATTCTTATTCTAAATTCTAAATTCAAAATTCCAGATTCTATTTTCAATATTATGTCAGTTTCAGCCAAACTAAGACACTTACGAATATCTCCCCGAAAAGTCAGATTAGTGGCTAATTTTATTAAAGGGATGAATGTAATAGAAGCTCGAACGCAACTGAAGTTTCTGCCTAAAAGAGCGGCTGGGCCGATTTTGCGGCTTTTAGATTCAGCCATCGCCAATGCTTTTCATAATTTCAGTTTACCCAAAGAAAATCTTTATGTTTCTAAAATTATGGTTGAGCCGGGGCCAAGCTTAAAGCGCTGGCTGCCGCGCGCCATGGGTCGGGCTACCCCGATTCTTAAAAGAACAAGCCACATTACGATAATTTTAGACGAAAAAAATAAGGAAATAGGAAAAGAAAAACCAATTAAAAAAGTCAAGAAAAAAGAAACGTTCAAGTTAGCCGTTAAGAAGCCCTTAGAAGAACGGCCAAAACTTAAAAGGCCGGAAAAACTTATAGCTCAAAAGAAAGGATTTAGAGAGGCGGCGAAAAGGATGTTTAGGCGCAAATCAATTTAGTATCTTGTATCTAGTATTTTGTATTTTGTATAAATTTATACCGGATAATAGATACCAAATACAAGCGTATGGGACAAAAAGTTCATCCATTGGCTTTCCGAATAGGCGTTTTAGCTAATTGGAAATCCCGATGGTTTAATAAAAAACAGTATAGCGAAATGTTAAAGCAGGATATTAAACTGCGGGATTTTATTATGAAAAAATTAGATAAGGCCGGTCTCAACCGGATAGAAATAGAACGTTTAGCCAATTCTGTAAAAATTATTATTCATACAGCCCGGCCCGGTTTAGTGATTGGCCGCGGCGGCAGCGGCATAGAAGATCTTAAAAAAGAGATAAACCAGATAATTCAGAAAGAAATTAAAAAGCATGATTTGACCGGCCGCGGACAAAAAGAAGCGAAAGTCCCTAAATTTGAGCTCCGCTTGGAAATAGAAGAAGTGAGACAGCCGGAAAGTCAGGCGGCTATTGTCGCTCAAAATATGGTCGAGCAGATAGAGAAACGTCTGCCTTATCGCCGAGTGCTGAAACGCACTTTAGACAGAATTAAGCAGAATAAGGAAGTTCAGGGCGCTAAAGTGATGGTCAAAGGGCGATTGGACGGCGCTGATATAGCCAGAAGGGAGTGGTTAAAGGTTGGTCGGATTCCCCTTCAAACTCTTCGTTCCGATATTGACTATGCTCAGGCAACTGCTTACACTACTTATGGCACAGTCGGGGTGAAGGTTTGGATTTATAAGGGGGAGATTTTTTAAGGGCTTTGTCCAAAAATCCAAGCCGTCAGGCGCAGGATTTTTGGCAACAAAACCTTTACCGAGCCCCCTAATCTGTTGCTTAGAAAATTCAAAGGTAATGGATAAATATAAATGATTTTATAAATTTATTTTATCAAGTGACAGCTTAGGGAGCTGGGCGCTCCATTTTATAGCGACCCAGCCCTTTCTATCGTATCATAAATTTTATTTCTTCAAACTTTAAATATTGCCCGGCTTTTTCTTTGTGTTAATCTTAGAAAGGGCTGGGTCGACAAAATGGGCATGCTATTTCCTAAGAAAGTTAAACATCGTAAATGGCAGAAAGGCCGTTCCAGAGGAAAAGGAAAAGAGGCCAGAGGTATTAAGTTATCTTTTGGCGCTTATGGATTGAAGGCTCAAGAGGCCTGTTGGTTGACCGCCAGACAGATTGAAGCGGCCAGACGGGCCATGACCGGATATATTCAGCGCGGCGGTAAAATTTGGATTAGGGTTTTTCCGGATAAGCCGGTGACTAAAAAAGGCACAGAAGTGCCGATGGGCGGCGGTAAAGGCAGTGTTGAGCATTATGTCTTTGTGGTCAGGCCGGGCCGGATTCTTTTTGAAATGGATGGGATTTCCGAGGAAACGGCCAAAGAAGCCATGAGAAGGGCGGCCCATAAATTGCCGATAAAAACAAAATTTATCACTCGTTAATCAATTATGAAAATTAAGGAACTTCATCAAAAATCAGAAAAAGAATTAAAAGATTTATTAGCCGAAAAACAGGAGCGGCTCGGACGGATTAAGTTTGATTTAGTGTCTAAAAAACTTAAAAATATTCGGGAAATAAGAGAGGTAAAAAAAGACATAGCCAGAATACTTACTTTATTTAGCGAACAGCGAACAGCGAATAGTAAATTATGATAAAAGAAAAACAGACAAAAACCAAATGTCGGATACTAAAAGGCGTCGTTGTTTCTGACAAGATGGATAAAACGGTGGTCGTGGAAGTAGTTAGATTGAAAGAGCATCCTAAATATAAAAAAAGATACAGGCTGACTAAACGATACAAAGCTCACGACGAGAAAAATAAACATAAGATTGGCGAACATGTTATGATTGAGGAGTGTCGGCCGATGAGCAGGGAGAAAAGGTGGAGGATAAAGGGCTTTGTCCAACCCAGCCATCTAAGCTAAGGAATATCTATCAAAGGCATAGATGGCTGGGTTGGCAACAAAGCGCTCAATGTTGCAGCCCCGTTAGATAATTGTTTTTTTAACTTAAATAACTTAACTATTATTTATAATAAGTCCCTGTTTGGATAACCTAAGATAATTTATCTAACGGGGACAAAATTGGCATGATTCAAGCCGGTACTAATTTAAAAGTAGCTGATAATAGCGGAGCAAAGATGATTCGGTGCTTTAAGGTTTTGGGCGCAACCAGACGGCGTTATGCCCAAATCGGAGATATTGTGGTGGCTTCGGTAAAAGAGGCAGAACCAAGGAAGGCGGTGAAAAAAGGAGACATTGTTAAAGCGGTTATCGCTAGACAGAAAAAAGCATTCCGCCGCTTTGACGGTTCCTATATCCGTTTTGACGACAACGCGGCTATTATTCTAGAAGGCAAGAATCCTAAGGGCGGCCGAATTTTCGGACCAGTGCCCAGGGAATTAAAAGAACGGGGATTTGATAAGATAGTTTCATTAGCGCCGGAGGTCTTATGAAAATCAGAAAAAACGATATAGTCTTAATTATCACAGGTAAAGATCGCGGCAAGAAAGCGAAAGTTTTAGAATCCTTTCCCAAAGAAAGGAAAATTGCGGTTGAAGGAGTAAATATTGCGAAAAAGCACCGCCGGCCGCGGCGCGAAGGAGAGAAAGGCCAGATTATAGAAATTCCAAAGCCAATTGATATTTCTAATGTTAAATTAGTTTGTCCAAAATGCAATCAGGCAACGAGGGTGGGGTATCGGTTGACAGAAAATAATAAGTATAGAATATGTAAGAAGTGCGGACAGGAGATATAGAATTAAGAATTAAGAATTTGGAATTTAGAATTAGAATATAGAATTTAGAATAAAAATTAAATTCTATATTCTTAATTCTTGATTCTTATTCTGAATTCTATATTCTAAATTCAAAATTCTAAATGAGCAGATTACAGCAAAAATATAGAAAAGAGGTTATCCCGGCTATGAAAGAAAAATTCGGCTACCGGAATGATTTGGCTGTTCCAAGAATTGAAAAAGTGGTAGTTAACAGCGGGATTGGCCGGGTCCAAAATGACCAAAAAGCGCGAGAGGAAATCGCCAAGGATTTGGCTTTGATAACCGGCCAAAAGCCGGCTGTCCGACGGGCCAAAAAAGCCATTGCCGCTTTTAAGACCAGAAAGGGCATGATAGTTGGTTTAATGACTACTTTGCGCGGTGAGCGCATGTATGATTTTTTAGAACGGCTGATTAGTATAGCCTTGCCTCGCGGCAGAGATTTCCGCGGCTTAAAAAAGGAGTCAATTGATAAAAACGGCAATCTAACCATTGGCATAAAAGAAAAAATTATTTTTCCTGAAATTTCTGCCGAAAGCGCTAAGAGTATTTTTGGTCTGGAAGTTTGCGTTAAAACTACGGCTAAGACCAAAGAAGAGGGAAGAGAATTGTTGAAGTTGATGGGATTTCCCATTTCGTCTGCGAGCCGATAGGCGAGCAGGAACGAAATGGAGAACCCAGCCCCCTAAGCCGTTGCTTAGAAAATTCAAAGGTAATGGATAAATATAAATGATTTTATAAATTTATCTTATCAGGTGACAGCTTAGGGGGCTGGGTTGACAAAATTGGCATGGCTCGAAAAGCATTAATTCTTAAAGCGCAAAGAAAACCTAAATTTTCTACTCGTCTTATCCGACGTTGTTTTCGTTGCGGGCGAAAAAGGGGTTATTTGCGAAAGTTTGATTTATGCCGGATATGCTTTAGAGAGTTAGCCAATAAAGGAGAAATTCCGGGCATAAAGAAAAGTAGTTGGTAAATTAGTATTTAGTATTTTGTATTTAGTTCCGTATTAAATACGGGACAAGATACAAGATACTAAATACAAGATAAAAAAATGACAGACCCAATTAGCGATATGTTAACTCGTATTCGTAATGCCCAAGCCGCCTTGCATCAGACGGTAATTGTTCCATTTTCTCAATTGAAGTTTAATTTGGTCAAGATTTTGGAAAAAGAAGGTTTTATCAACGAGGTTTCGGTCCGGGGCAGAAAAGTAAAGAAAAATATAGAAATTAAGTTAAAATACGAAAAAAACCAGCCAATAATCAGCGGCCTGAAACGAGTCAGCAAACCCGGCCAGAGAATTTACGCGGCTAAAGATGAGATTCGGCCAATAAGGCAAGGGTACGGCCTGGCTGTTATTTCCACTTCTCAAGGCTTAATGACTGATAAAGAAGCGAGGATAAAAAAGTTGGGAGGAGAGATAATTTGTGAGATATGGTAAATCAGCGAACAATGAACAGCGAACAGCGAACAGTATGATGTATGATTTTACTGTTCTCTGTTCTCTGTTCTCTGTTCTCTTTTATGAGTCGTATTGGTAAACAATTAATTAAAATTCCGGAAGGCGTAGAAGTAAAAATCAATGATTCGGTTATCACAATTAAAGGGCCGAAGGGAGAGTTGAACCAAAAAATTATTCCGGGATTTAAAATAGAGTTAAAGGATGGAAAAATATCCGTTGTCCCGATTAAAAAAAGCAAAAATACCCGATCTCTTTGGGGATTGATGCGATCTTTAATTTCCAATATGACGAAAGGAACAGTCGATGGATTTGAGAAGAAGTTAGAGATTGAAGGAGTCGGCTATCGGGCTTCTGTTTCAGGCGATAAACTGATTTTAAACTTGGGATTTTCTCATCCAATAGAGATTGAAGCCCCGAAAGGCATTGAATTTAGAGTAGATAAAAATATTATCACAGTTTCTGGAATAGATAAGCAATTAGTGGGTCAAATTGCCGCTGACATAAGAGCAAAAAGAAAACCAGAACCGTATAAAGGCAAAGGAATTCGTTATTTCGGAGAGGTTATTAAACGGAAAGCGGGCAAGAAAGCGGTTGCCGCGGGATAGAATTAAGAAACAAGAATTAAGAATCAAGATAAAATTTAAGTTTGATTTTATATCCTTAATTCGTAATTCTTAATTCTTGATTCTAATTTATGATAGATAAATTCGAGAAACGTTACAGACGTCATAGACGAGTTAGAGCGAAAGTCAAAGGGACTAAAGAGCGTCCTCGTTTTTCCGTTTTCCGCAGCGGCCGGCATATTTATGGACAATTGATTGATGATGAAAAAGGCCGTACTTTGATTAGCGCTAATGATTTAGAGTTAAGACCGAAGATTGAAGACCGGAGACCAAAGGTAAAAATTAAAAATAAAAAAATAGAAAAAGAATTATCAGGTAAAATCAGGATAGCCTATCAAATAGGACAACTAATTGCTAAAAAGGCCATGGAAAAAGAAATTAAAAAAGTAGTTTTTGACCGCGGGGGATATAAATATCATGGAAGATTAAAGGCGATGGCTGAAGGGGCAAGAGAAGGAGGACTGGAGTTTTGAAAATCCTAAATCCCAATATCCAATTTCAAATAAAATCTCAATGTCCAAATCCCAGATTTATTATTATTTGGACATTGGGATTCGGGATTTTATTTGACTTTGGGATTTTGAAATTTGACATTTATATTTTATGATTTCCCAAACTCAAGAAAAAACTGAATATGAGTCTAAATTATTAGATGTGGCTCGTGTAACTCGAGTGGTGGCTGGCGGTCGGAGATTTAGATTCCGGGCAACAGTTGTGGTCGGCAATCGCCGGGGCAAAGTTGGCGTTGGCGTGGCTAAAGGTCAGGATGTGAGTTTAGCGGTAGAAAAAGCTACGGCTGACGCCAAGAAACGGCTGGTTAAAATTTCCTTGTTAGAGGGAGGGATTTCTCATTCAACGAGCGCTAAATATGGCAGTTCCAAAGTTTTATTAAAGCCGGGCGCTAAGGGTCGGGGTCTGGTGGCTGGCGGAGCAGTACGAACGGTTTGCGATTTAGCCGGCATAAAAAATATTTCAGCCAAGATTTTGGGCCGGACGAAGAATAAACTTAATAACGCGAGAGCGACGATTGAAGCGTTAACAAAATTAAAAACTCCAATTCTGAAGAAATAGAATTTAGAATTCTGAATTTTGAATTTAGAATGAGAATATTGAATCAAGAATTTGGAATTTATTTTTCCTAAATTCCTTATTCTTAATTCTTATTCTAAGTTCTAAATTCCAGATTCAAGATTCTATTTTTATGCAGCTTCATCAATTAACCCCCATTCATCAGAAGAAATTTCGCAAACGCGTGGGCCGGGGCGGCAAGCGCGGCACTTATTCCGGCCGCGGCATAAAAGGCCAAAAATCCCGGGCCGGCAAAAAACCCCGTTTAACTTTGGCCGGCGGTGTTTTGCCGTTGAAGCGTTTTCCCAAGCAGCGGGGAGCCGGCGGTAAAACCGAAATAAAAAAAGGCGTGAAATTATCCAGATTGCGCCAAAAACCGGTAATTGTTAATCTTAAAGAGATTGAGAAAAAATTTAAAGACGGAGAGATTGTTTCTCCTCAAACATTGTTAGAAAAGGGGTTAGTCAAGAAAAGGGGAGGCAGAATGCCGGAAGTGAAGATTTTAGGAGAGGGGAAATTAAGCAAGAAAATAGAAGTTAGAAGTTTGAGGTTGTCAAAAAGCGCCAAAGAAAAGATTGAGAAGGCAGGCGGGAAAATTTTATTTGTGAGCGAGTGAGAGAAAAGCAAACAAGTTTGCTTTTCCGAGCAAGCGAAACAAATACAGGATAAACCTTTTATGATAAAGGCAATTATTTTTGACCTTAACGGAGTTTTTATTAAAGCTCCTAAATTAAGCGATAGATTTAAAGAAGAGTTTGGCATTTTACCGGATGAATTTATACCTGTTCTCAAATCTATATTAGTTAAAGTAAGAATGCCGAAGGCCAATGATTACTTTATCTACTGGAAGCCATATTTAGATAAATGGGGAGTTAATTTAACAAAAGAACAATTTTTTGATTTTTGGTCTAAGACTGAGAAAGAAAATCCAGAAATGATTGAATTAGCCAGACAAATAAAAAGTAAAGGCATTAAGATATTTATTCTTTCAAACAATTTTGTTGAAAGAGCGAATTATTATAAACAAAATTTTCCATTTTTAGAAGAAATATTTAATAAAATTTATTATTCTTTTGAAACTGGCTTTGTTAAACCAAATCCAGAAGCATATAAGAAATTATTAGCTGACAACAATCTTCAGTCAGAAGAATGCATCTATTTTGATGATTCAGCAGAAAATGTTGAAACAGCTAATAATTTAGGCATTAAATCTTTTCTTTTTGAGGGGGCTGATAAAACAAGGGGTATATTAGGTCTGTTGACAGTAAAATTTTGACGGGATAAGATTAAAACAGGAGATAAAAAATATGGCTAGTAAAATTACTCACAGTGGAATTACTTTATCAGAGCCTGCCTTTGGCGAAGGAGTGGTTATTTTAAGACGCCGTCTTTATGACAAAATGAGAGAAAAGATTCAGAAACTACAAGACGCTTTAAGAGAACAAAGGGAAATTGATGAAGTAAAAAAAATTATTGAAGAAGGGGAAAGAGATTTTAGAGAAGGTAAATTAAAACCTATTAAGTCATTATCTGACCTTGATTGATATACAATGTTGATTATTTATCCTTCTAAAAAATTTGAGAAATCTTATAAGCAATTACCGAAGCAGATTAAAATAAAAGCCAAACAGAAAGATTTAATTTTTAGAGAGAATCCATTTGATTCCAGATTAAAAACTCATAAATTAAAGGGAGAATTAAAAGAGTGTTATGCGTACTCGGTTGATTATTCTTATCGAGTACTTTTTCATTTTATTAACAGAAAAACAGTTTTATATTTAGATATTGGCACACATAGAATTTATCAATAAACATGCGCTGGCATCAAAAAATCATTCAAATTTTTAAAATAAAGGACCTGCGGAAAAAGATATTGTTTGTCTTGATGATTTTGGTTATTTTCCGCATAGCCGCCAATATCCCGGTGCCGGGCATTGACGCGGAAAGATTGCGGCAGTTTTTCGGAGCCAATCAATTATTCGGCCTTTTAAATATCTTTACCGGCGGAGCCATGGAAAATATGTCTATTGTCATGTTGGGTTTAGGTCCTTTTATTACCGCGACGATTATTATGCAGCTTTTGACTATGATTTTTCCCCAGCTGGAGGCGCTCTATAAAGAGGAGGGGGAGGCCGGCCGGCAGAAATTTAATCAGTACGCCAGAATGCTGACTGTTCCGTTGGCCGCGCTTCAATCTTACGGGATGCTGGTTCTGTTAAGCCGGCAGAATATTTTAGGCGCTCTTTCGTCTCCGCAATGGATTATTTCTATTTCTATAATTACAGCCGGCGCTTTATTTTTAATGTGGCTGGGCGAACTGATTTCTGAAAAAGGCATTGGCAACGGCGTTTCTTTATTGATTTTTGCCGGTATCGTCGCCCAGGTGCCGATTTCTGTCAGAGAAATAGTTATTGCTTACGACCCTTCAAAAATACCGTCTTACCTTGCCTTTCTTGTCTTGGCTTTAGTTATCACGGCCAGCGTGGTCTATATCACCGAGGGTCGGCGCAACATTCCGGTTTCTTACGCTAAAAGAATACGCGGCCGTCGGATGTACGGCGGCGTTTCCACTTATCTGCCTTTAAATGTCAATCCGGCCGGCGTTATCCCAATTATTTTCGCTTTGTCAATTATGCTTTTTCCCGGCTTGGTGGCTAATTTTATGGCTGCTTCAAATGTGGTCTGGCTGGCTAACGCCGCCCGTTTTATCGGCGCCTTTCTCCAAAACCCCTGGTTTTACGGAATATCTTATTTTATCTTAGTCGTCCTTTTTACTTATTTTTATACAGCCGTTACCTTTGACCCGAAAAATGTCGCCGATAACCTGCAGAAAATGGGCGGTTTTATCCCGGGCATCCGGCCGGGTAAATCCACCTCGGATTTCCTTTATTTTATTTTGAATCGGGTTTTGCTCTTCGGCGCTATTTTTTTGGGCACCGTGGCGGTTCTCCCTTCGGTTGTTCAGGGAGCGACCGGCATCGCGGCTTTTGGGTTTGTTATCGGCGGCACCGCGCTTTTGATTGTCGTTTCCGTGGTTTTGGAAACAGTGCGGCAGATTGAATCGCAGTTGGTGATGAGAGAATATGAAGGATTTTAAGGGCTTGGCCTAAAAATTCAAGCCCGTCAGGGCGTAGAATTTTTAGCTGCCAAACCTTAACCGAGCACTCAGGGTAAAATACCAGCTTACACCTTTTATCAAGGTTCGTTGATTGACAGCAAAAGTTTGATAATCTATGCTGAGTGCTCGGTGCTCCATTTTGTAGCGAAATTTTGTTCGCTCCAAAGTGGAGCTCCAAAATTTCGACAAAATGGGCAAAGTAATCATCCTTATCGGTCCGCCCGGCTCGGGCAAAGGCACCCAAGCGGAATTATTGGCCGAAAAATTGGGCTTATTTTATTTTGAGACAAGTAAAATTGGGGAGGCCAAATTAAAGCAAGCCAAGAAAGGCGACTGCGTAGTTATTAACGGTCAAAAATATTCTTTAGCTCAAGAAAAAAAGCTTTCTGAAAAAGGCATTCTCTGGACGCCGGAGGTAGTTGCCTTTTGGGTTAAGCAAGAAATAGAAAAATTATCTAATCAAGGTAAAAGTTTAGTTTTGGCCGGTTCACCGCGGACTTTATACGAAGGAAAAGAACTTATTCCGCTTCTTAAAAAATTATACGACCCGAAAAATATTCAGATTATTTTAATTAAGTTGAGCAAAGAACAAACGATTTGGCGAAACACCAGAAGAAGAATTTGTTCAGAGTGCCGTCGTCCGATCTTTCCTTCAGAAGAAACTAAAAAACTTACTCAATGTCCTAAGTGCGGCGCTAAATTAGTTGTCCGGGAAGACGACAAAAAAGAAACTATTAAAGTGCGGCTAAAAGAATACGAAGAAAGAACAAAGCCACTGATAGAGTATTTTAAAGAAGAGGGGTTAAAAATAAAAGAGGTGGAAGGGGAGCAGAGCATTGAAGATGTACATAAAGATATTTTGGAGGTTGTAGGATGATAAGTAGGACGATATACTTTTCAGCTGCGCAAAATTCCACAGCGAGGAATTTTGCTCGTTATAATTTCTCGCTCTCCTCGCTCCGCCAACTGGCGGAGCTCGGAACCATGCTCGTTCGAAATTCTATGTCGTCAAAAGACATATTTCCTCACTTATTGAGCTTGTATTTTAAAA
>Ga0156109_124_pt1 | contig 23950 bp, 26 predicted proteins | sample RifCSPlowO2_02_FD_107762 | JGI IMG/M metagenome (GOLD analysis project Ga0156109, IMG submission 107762) | Candidatus Portnoybacteria bacterium RIFCSPLOWO2_12_FULL_39_9
CACTCAACTACGAGACGCCGATAAAGTTCAATAATTCTATTAAAGTGTCACCTATGTGCCCGTCAAGTACAGGGGCTTGACACAGACCAGATGATTTGATAACCTGATTATATTCGTTTGTGAATAGATTGGGTCGTTTGTCTGTTTTAGTTGGCCGATTATTTTCTATTCAAAATGTATATAATCTTTCAATATCTCTATGCGGTTTCAAAGAGCATAGAGATATACATAAAAGCCGGTCTTTTCTGGGCCTTTAAGTCGTCTAAATCCTTAAAGACCTTAAAAAGCAGGCCCAAACTGCTCTTGGCGGCGGTTATTTTATTTGGCGCGTTTTGGTCGGTTTTTAACGCCGGCGCCGGCCTGGAACAGCTGGTTTTAAATTCAAACAATCAGAAACAGCCGGCTATTAAAGAAGAATTAAACGACGCCGATTTATTAAATCTTGGTTCGCCGTATTTATCAGCAGCCAATGCCTCGGCTGTTTTTAATTCTTCGGCTATCTTGGCCAGCCAGATTGAGCCGATAAGCGCCCCTCAATCCGAGGAAACTGAAAAAGAAAATCCCTTGGCCAGCGTCGGAGAAACAGCTCTTTTATCTTCTTTGGGGCCAGCCGCTTTTATCAGTCAAGAGCCCCGGACCGGCCTTATTACCTATACTGTTCAGCCCGGAGATACGGCTTCAAGTATCGCTGATTTTTTCGGCATTACCACCGAAACTTTGCTTTGGGCCAATAATCTTAAAGAAACGAGCGTTATTAAACCGGGCGACGAGTTGACTGTTTTACCAATAAGCGGGGTTTTGCATAAAGTGAAAAGCGGCCAGACCGTTAAATGGATAGCGGATTATTATAAGGCGGAGATTGAGGATATTATGGCTTTTAATGATTTGCCGGCTGACGGTCGGATTGAGGTCGGAGAAAAATTAGTCGTTCCCGGCGGTGAAATGCCGGCGCCGGCACAGCCAAAAGCTCAGCCAAAGCGCATCGCTGATCAGAGCTATGCCGGGCCTGGCACCGGTCAGAGCCGAAAATTCCCTTATGGCCAATGTACTTGGTATGTGGCTCAAAAAAGAGTTATTCCTTGGTCCGGCAATGCCAAGGATTGGTTGGCTAATGCCCAAGCCATGGGTTATCCGGTTTGTCTTGGCAATAACTGCGAGCCAAAACTAGGCGCCATTGTTTCTTTAAGGGGCGATTCTTGGCTTATCCGGCTTTACGGACATGTGGCTTATGTAGAGGCGGTTCAAGATGGCTGGATTACTGTTTCTGAAATGAATTATGCTGGTTGGGGAGTCAAAAGTGTCAGAACTCTTAATCAAAATAGCGGGCTGATAAAGGGATATATATATTAGATTTGAGATAGAGATTTGAGAATGGAGAATAGAGAATAGAGAATAAAAAACCGCCCGAGGCGGTTTTTTAGTGTTTAATAATGTTTCAAGTTTCATGTTTTGGTCTATATTGGATAGCTTCGGCAATGTGGTTTGGCTGAATATTGTCTTCTTTAGCCAAGTCAGCGATGGTTCGGCTAAGTTTCAATAAGCGATGATAGGAGCGGGCTGATAAATTCATTTGTCTCATAGCTATTTTGAGAAGTTCCCGGCTTTGACTGTCAATGCGGCAGTATTTTTTAATATGTTTAAGATTCATTTGACTGTTAAGGAAGATATCATTTTTGTTAAATCTTTGTCTTTGGATTTCTCTGGCTCTTTTTACCCTTTGCTTGATGGCGGCTGACGGCTCCGATTTTTTTTCATCGGTTAATTCTTCATATTCAACCTTAGGCACTTCCAGGTGCAGGTCAATTCTGTCTAAAAGAGGGCCTGAAATTTTTCTTTGATATTTAGAAATTTGGCCGGCCGAACAAAGGCATTCCTCGTTTTGTTCGCTTAATTTCCCGCAGGGGCAGGGATTCATGGCGCCGATCAGGGTGAATTGAGCCGGAAATGTGAGCGCGCCGGCCGCGCGCGAAATATTAATCAGCCCGTCTTCTAACGGCTGGCGCAAACTTTCCAAAACATCGCGGTTAAACTCCGGCAATTCATCCAAAAACAAAACGCCGCGATGGGCTAAAGTGATTTCGCCGGGTTTAGGATAAGGTCCGCCGCCAACCAAAGAGGCGGTTGAAGCAGTATGATGAGGACTTCTAAAGGGTCTGGTTGAGATAAGACCTTGATTTTTTAAAAGAAAGCCGGCGACGCTAAAGATTTTAGTCACTTCTATGGCTTCCTCTTTATTAAGAGGCGGAAGAATTGAGAAAAAAGCGCGGGCGAGAAGTGTTTTTCCGGCGCCGGCCGGACCGGTCATTAAAATATTATGACCGCCCGAAGCCGCAATCTCTAAGGCGCGTTTGACGTGTTCCTGGCCTTTGATATAGGCCATATCCCAGAAATTTTCCGAATGATAAAAGTGATTTATTTCGGTAATCGGCTGGCGTTCAATAATCTCTTCGCCATTAAGGTGTTTGACCGCCTGAACGAGAGACTGAACCGGAATGATTTCTAAGTTTTCCACCAAAGCGGCTTCAACGGCGTTTTGTTGGGGGACCAATAGAGTTTTAAATCCCTTTTCTTTGGCCATTAAACAAATAGACAAAACCCCGTTTATTGGACGAATTCGCCCTTCTAAAGATAGTTCGCCGACTAAAATTTTATCCTCAAAATTACCTGTTCTTAATTGATTTGAAGCCAAAAGAAAAGCCGCGGCAATGGGCAGGTCGTAAGCCGGACCTTGTTTTTTTAAATCAGCCGGCGCCAGATTGACAATGACCCGGCGCTTGCTGTGGATTGGCGGAGTAAAACCGCTGTTTTTGAGAGCTGACGAAACTCTTTCCCTTGCTTCATTGACGGCCAGATCAGGCAGGCCGACAATATGAAAAGCGTGAAGGCCGCCGGATAAATCAACCTCCACTTCAATTGGTTGAGCATTTAGGCCAAGGACGGCCGCCGAATAAACTTTAGCAATGGGCATAAAACTTGAAACTTAAAACTTTTACGAGGCGCACTTTATGCACCATTTTGCTTCCGGGCAGGCCCCTAAACGTTTCAATTCAATTTCTTTCTTGCATTTTTCGCATTTCCCGTAAGCGTCTTTTTTGATTTTTTCTAAGGCCTTTTCAATGTCTTTGAGCCGTAATTCCAAAGCGTGTTCAATGGGGAGCAAACTTTCATACCTTTCTACCTCATCCGCCCTTTCGTTTTTATCAGAGCGATGAATGTCAAATCGAGGGAATTGGGTATCCCAATCTCCTTTTAGTTTAGGGTCTTTTTGGGCAAAATTCCTTAAATCATTCGTCAGTTGTTTTTTTCCTTTTTCCAGCTGTTTTTGAAATTGTTTTTGGAGTTTTTGTTCCATGACTGCATTTTATCATAAAGAATAATTAAAGTAAATTACCCCGGCTTGTCTTCTTGGATAAATACCCCGCCCTAATTTTGCGAGGTATTATATGGCGGCGCGCTCCCCCGCCCTCTAAGCCCTTCGACATTATCCAGAGAACCTGTCATATTATTAGAATAAAATTTACTCTGAAGATTAAATCCAATAGCATAGAGGGCGGGGTCGGGGCTACTTGTCCCGTAGTTAAATCCGAAGGATTTATACTATTGGGGTTCGCCCTCTGCGCCGCAAGACTAATCCAAGGGCTATTTCGTACATTACATTATTGGCTAAGAAGCTTGGCAAAATTAGGGCGGGGTTAATATTTATCCACGCACCAGAAGACCACGGGTTTACCCGTTGATGAATGGTCTTCGGTGCGGGATTCCGCACCACGGGCAAGCCCGAAGGGCTTAACCGTAAAGTGAGGATACCACGGGCTTGCCCGTGGAGCTTCATTTCCAATCGGACTGCGGCCTACGGCCTTGTCCTCTTGGATAAATATTAAAAAAAGCCAATAAGATATTGACTATAATAAAAATCTATGATATGATAGAGGGGCATTGAAAACCCCGAAAGTATTGTTTTAAGGGTCAATGCCCCTCTTTGTTTTTCTAAATCAGAGGAGGCGTTGCCCTACAGAAAAGAGAAGGCAAATTTTTGTCTTCTTTTTTCTGTAGGGCAAACGACCATCAGTTATTATTTTATTTGATTCAGAAAAACAGACCTTTTAATCTCCTGCCAATTAAGAGCTTCCCTCCGAAGCTTTTGATAAAGAACAAAATTATTTAATCAGCAGAAGATTGCCTTATCAGTTTACTTTAGTCAAAGGCGCTTTGTCAACCCCAGTTTATCCACATCTTATTCACATTATCTAATAATTAAATCAATGGTTTTTTCCAGATACTTAAGAGAATTGCCAATTATTAAATAATTCTCTGTTTGAGCGTAAAAATAATCGGAAGAGCTTGAAGAAAGGGGCTTAAAATTGGTAATTTTAATCTGGCGGTAAATTCGAGGAGATAAATAGAAGTCTTTTTTTAGCTCTTGTTCCAATTGGTTTAGAATTTGGTCAATTTTGGCCGAGGATGCTTCTTTTTGAAGAATAACAACAAAAGGAAGCGCTTGGCCATTATCAGCCGGGAAAGAGGCGATGATTGACTGTTTTTTAAAGAGAGGCAAAATGTCTTTTTGAAAATCTAAATTAAGCCGCGTCAGATAATCGTTTATTCCACCAGTAAGTTGTTGATAGAACGATGATTGCGTTAAGAGATTTTGATGAAAAGGAAGGATTTGGCCATAAAGCGCTTCTTGACTGATAAGAGACGAGGTGATGGCTGACGGAGGAATAATTTTAGCCGGAAACGGCTCTCGGGAGGATTTAAAAAACCAAATACTTAGGCCAGCGCCGGCGATAACCAACAAGAGAATTATTCCCTGCTTAAACCGGCTGTTTGTTTTTGAGGCCGGCCTGATTTTTTCTTCATTTACGCCGGCTCTTTTTATAAGAGCGTCAGAGCCGAGCGGCCGGCTCCTTAAATCAACTTTCAGCTCGTCGCTGACTTCTTTATCTAAAACTTCATCTTTTTTAACCTTAATGGGGATTTTGACCATTGAGTTTAGGAGGAAAATGGCGTCAACTCTATTTTTCTACTTTTTTCTTAATTGTGCTGACAAGACGAGTTGGTTTTACGATAAATTGTTTAAATTCATTAAAATTTTTGTTCGTAATTCCGATTTGGTATTCTATGCCGCCTCTATGTTGATGGCTTCTGGTCGGATGTTTCCTTACTTCGTCATTAGTTAAAACCCAATAAATGATTTTATCTATCCAGACGCCAATAAAAACAAAAGCATCAGCCATATCCAATTTCAGCTGTTGAAAATTCATCCAGTATGGCTCTTTTGATTTGAAGTTCAAAGCCGTTTCTTCCAAACCGCCCCTGACTTTGGTATTTATTGCCCGCGACGCCTTAACTTCAATCTTTATTATCTTTTTGTCATTTTTTAAGTAAAGGTCGTAGTCCCCGGAATAATTTTTATCTATTTCTTTTGACGGTTTCTTAAAACGCTGGTCAATATCTACGAGATGTTGTTGGGCCCAAATTTCACCAAAAACGCGCGGAGCAATCCCATACAAACGCAAATAAGGATTTACATCTACATATGCCTTTCTCAAAACCTCGTATTCCTTAAAAGATATAATTTCTTTATCCAATAAATACATCAAGCGGTATTCGTATTCGTTAAAAGGAAAAACAGATTTCAACCCGGACAAACGAGCCAGAAGACTTTTTCGGTCTTCTTGAGGCAAATCCTTTATCCATTCGTTTAATCTTTTATCTAAATCTTTTCTGTTCATAAAACTATATTAAATCAAGTAATGTAGGTGAGCCAATTAAATCTTCGTCGCTTAACAATATTTTACCATCTTTTAAAACATTAGTCCGGCCCCAGCCCGTCTCTCCTGTGCGGCGGAAACGAAGAAGGCGGGCGGCAGTAACTTTACAATAAGACGGATCTATGTCCATTGTATAAGCAATTCGTTTATTCATCTCGGCCTGTAATAAAGTTGACCCAGAATGACTAAAAAAGTCAATGACGATATCACCGGGTTTACTACTCGCCTCAATAATTCTCTCTGCGGACTTAAGTGGTTTTTGAGCAAAACATCCTTCAATATTTTCATGCATTAAATAAAAAACTTGTTGGATATCGTGCCAAACGTTCCCAGCTCGTATGGTCAGCGATTTGCTTCTCTCAAAATTCTCGGTCAATTTTCCATTAACCCGTTTATAGTATCCTTTTGTTTTTTTAGGAATGTCAGTATATTCTGCATCAACATTGAAGATCGGTTCGCCCTTAATATAATAGAGCAGTTCCTGTCTAATTGCCATCCAGTTTTTTTGCGTTCCATAACCCCTTTGATTTCTCATTGTAATAAAATTTCTCACTCTTACCGGCTTATTTCTCATCATAATTATAAAGTCGGGCAATGGCTGAAGACCGTTCCTAATATCAGCGCCGAGCCAAATATAAAGCGATGAATTTTCCCCAAGAGCGTTTATTGTATCATCAATCCATTTCTCGCTCCAATTGATGTATTTATTCAGAGGAAGATTTCCAAATTCGTTATTTATGTCAACATTATAGGGCGGATCCTGAATGGCCAGGGCCGCCTTTTTGTTGTCCATTAACTTTTCAACATCTTCTTTTTTTGAGGCATCCAAACAACCTATTTTGTGACCGCTTACAGGGTCTTCCCAAATAGTCCCATATTCAAAGTCAGGCACTTTGTTAGTCTTAATTTTTGTTGATTTTTTTTCTTGAACCACTTTCGTCAACATAAAGTTAATTTTTTATCTTCTTATCATTAAGAATATCATAAATTACCGTTTAAATAAAGTTTAAACAAAACAACCCTCGCAAATGAGGGTTATTTTACTGGCTCCCACTGCTGAACGAGTTCAAAGCAGTAGATTGGAAGGGTATAAAGCAAAGAACTTGAGCTTAGCGGTATTATGACGCTACTGGGCCAAAGAGGTTTTGTTAGCGTCTAACCTTATCGGTTTCAAGGTGGTTTTCTCTGATGGCCACGATATACAAAATCCTTTCTGGTTCAATGTCAAAATAAAAAATGCGACCAGTTCCTTGTAAAAAAAGTTCTCTAACCTCAATATCGGGAGCCAACCCATTGTAGAGTTTCTTATACTCGCTATTGTTCGTAATACCATCCGTTTTGATATTGTGCCGCTGAAAATCTGCTCTTGAAAAAACCTTAGTCCCGATTTCTTTTAGAATAGATAAGGCCATGTTTCCTTTATTTTTACCCAAACCATCAATTTCGCAGAGTTTGTTCTTATATCTAGCAAAAGAGATTACATAAGGAATTGCCTCAGGTGCTTCTGTCTCCTGAGGCAATTCTTGAGCGATTTGCGAAAGTTTGTTTTGTTCATCGCTCGGTTCTGTTGCTAGTTTTGGAATATCGGTCATTTTCTCTTCTTGGCTTCTTCCATTTTCTTGGAATAATAGCTTTTCATTGTCCTAAGTGATATTTCGTTTCCAGAACTTTCCGAACTCTGAAGTCCCTCTCTCGCTTCTCGCCACGGCTCCTCGGAATGAGTGAGCATTTCCAAATAACCAGCATCCAGTTTTCCGTATGCGTTCCATACAGTATCAAGAAGCTCTTTTGTTTTACCTGAAATGTTGAGTGTATCGGCTTTTATTTCTTCCTTTATCGGTTCAAAGCCGAACTTTTTATATTGTAGATACAAGCTGCGAACTGCTGGCCCGTGCACCCACGCCTCAATCGGTTCGCTGAAGAGCTTTTTGTTATTCAAAACTAAAGACCAGGCCTGTGCGTAATAGACCAGCTTTTGGAGCTTTTTATTCGTTATCGGCTTCCCTTTCTGCTTAGCGAGATATAAGAAATAGCGGCCTACATCTTGTGCCTTTAGAGTTTTTGTGAAGTGTGAGGCCATAGGTATTTTCATAGTAGCAATTCCGTAAATAGTTGTAAACAAGTAGAAAGGAGTTGATATTTGTAAGATTTTCTAGCGTTGTTTACACTTTTATATCTCTTAAACAATAACACCGGCAAATCTTACGCTATTAACCCAAAAGCCTCTTCATTTTTAGTCGGTAGGCCTTGGCTAAACGAGGCGCTTTAGAATGAGGATGAAACATCAGGAATTGGTCGCTAAAAAATATTTGGTCATCCGGCTGAAGGATTTTGAGATTTTTTTTAATTTTATTTTTTTGCCATTGGCTTAAATTTTTTTCTAAAAAGTCGCCTAATTTATTATTGAGCGATTTTTCCAAGAAAAATCTTAACCAGCCGAGCCATTTATTCGCTTTAATAGTCCTTAAGTTATTTTTTTGATTGTCAGAGAAGAAGAAATTGTTTTTAAGCCAGGCATTGGCTTTTTGGAAACTCTGAAAAAGTCCCGGTTTTATTTCTAAAAGGGGGATTAAGCGGAAATACTCATAAGCCGCGTGTCGGTCATGGGGCTTAATCTCGGGTTTAATTTCTAAAGCGTCTTCAGTCAGATAAGAATTGAGACAGATTTTATCCTTGGTGTTTTGCGCCTGCCTTTTTTTGCCCATTAAGCTGATTAGGCCGGTGATTAAAAAACGGCTGGTCCAGATTCTGCCCGGTTTTACAATTAGCAGTAAATCCAAATCGCTTCCCGGTCGCGTGTTATTTAAAGTAAGAGAGCCGGTTACTCCCATCATTCTTAAATAGGGCAAAAACTGCAAAAAATTCGCGATTTTCTGAATTTTTTTCCATTTTTTGTCAGCAATTTTTCGCCGGCTGATTCTTTTAGCCGCGAGTTTTTCCCGGCCTTGAATAAAATAAAATCCTTTTTTTTGTTCAAGGATATTTTTAAGCCAAGGGCTTTTCTCCAAGCAAGTCTGGACTTCAAAAAGAGAAGGATGATCTTTTAAAAAACTTTTATCCAGATATTTGAAAATCTCTAAGGCGGTCAAAGGATAATCCAAAAGGTCATGATAAACTAAAACAGAAATAATCGCTTTTTCTAAATTAAGGTTAGCCATTATTATTTTAGCAAGACCTCAAGCGCCTGATAAATAGTTTCTTTGGAAGTGGTAATAATAAGTTTATTGCCGATTGAAGCATAATCAATGGTTAAAGACGGGTCAGGCAGGTTTAAGTAGCGGATAGCGATATTTTGGTAAACATTATCTTGGAATGTCCGGTTCTCCGGTTCTTCTTTGACCGCTTCTAAAAATAACGGCTCTAAATCGGCCGTCATAGCCGTTTCCCAAAGGGTCAAATTTTCTTTTATATCTCCGGCTGTTTCTATAATCAAACCTAAGCGCGGTCCTTCATTTTGAGTATAAAAGAATAAAGTATAATCCTTTAAATCAGTTAAAATATTTTGAGGGATATTTATGCCTAAGCCCGAAATCAGCTCTCCTAAAGAAGCGTATTTTTTTTCTCCGTTAATTATCTTAACTAAAATCCGTTTTAAAAGACCCGGGCCTTGTTCTTGAAGGACCGCGGTCTTGATTTTTTCCAAAAGTAACGATTCAGGCGTTTGATTTTCGGGCTGACTGATTGAAATTTCAATGGTTTTGGTTTCAGAGACGGGAATCAATGAATTTGGCTCTTCCGGCTCTTCAGGCAGACAATCAGCGTTAGCCAGACATTGATTTTCCCCTTCACCTTCAACCTCAATACATTGGCTATTTTGGCATTCAAAATGAGTCAGGGAGGCCAGAGGAGGAAGAAAGCGGATGTAGTTCCACCAATAAAGAAAACCGCCGGCTCCGACAAATAAAACAATAATTAAGCCGATAAACCATTTTAAGCCGCGCTTGCTTTTTTTAGGCGTTGGTCCTTTCGATTTTTCAGGAATTTTTTTTGGCGGTAGAGGTCGAGGCGGCAGAGGCGGAGCCGGTTGGCTGGGCTGGGATTCGCTGGACGGGTGAACAGGCGAAACCGGCAGTTTTTCCGGCGCTTGGGCTGTCTTTGCTTTACTTAGACGCTCAAGGTCGCCCCGCATTGTCCGAATTGCCGGTTTTTCCTGCTTGGCCGGATTGGGAAATGATGGAGCTTGATTAGTAGGAGGCTGGAGATCCATTTTTAATAAATTCCAAATCACAAGCGCCAAATTTCAATCCTTCGACTCAACTCACTTACGCTCGCTTCGCTCAAGAACTAACTGCTATTAGTCCCTGAGCTTACTCGCCTCGGCGAAGCGGGGGTCGAAGGGATGGGATTTGTGATTTGTGATTTTTATTTTTGAGCGTCTTTTAGCGATAAATTTATTCTTCCCAATTCATCAATATTCTTTACTTTTACTTGAATAATTTGGCCGAGCTTTACAACGTCTTCTACCCATTCCACGCGATGGGGGGCTAATTCGGAAATATGGACCAAACCTTCCTGGCCCGGAAGAATTTCCACAAAAGCGCCGAAGTCAAGAATTCTTGTGACTTTGCCCTGAAAAATTTCACCCGGCTTTGCTTCCCTGGTGAGGCTTTCAATCCAAGACAGAGCTTTTTGGCCGCTCGCTTCGTCTTTGGCCGTGATATAGATTAAACCGCTGTCATCAATATCAATGCTGGCCACTTTGGTTTCGCTGATAATGCCGTTGATTATTTTACCTTGCGGCCCAATCACATTGCGGATTTTCTTGGGGTCAATTTGGATGGTTAAAATACGAGGAGCAAAAGGCGAAAGCTCGGCTCTGGGCCGGCTGATAGCTTTATCCATCTCCTGAAGAATAAAGAGCCGGGCTTTTCTGGCTTGTTCAAAAACATTTTTAAGAATTTCTAAATTGATTCCTTCTATTTTAACATCCATTTGGCCGGCTGTCACGCCCTTTTTTGTGCCGGCGATTTTACAGTCCATATCGCCATGATGGTCTTCTGGCCCCTGAATGTCGGTGAGAATTTTGTAATCCATTGGCTGTTGGATGTCCGCCTTGTCGCGAGACATGCCCGTCTTGTCGCGAGACAGGTTGGCTGTTGGCTGCGTTAGCATCAGTCCCATGGCAATGCCGGCCGCCTGGGCCTTAATCGGCACTCCGGCGTCCATTAAAGCCAAGCTGGAGCCGCAGACCGAAGCCATGGAAGAAGAGCCGTTGGAAGAGAGAATTTCTGAAACTACCCTGACCGCGTAGGGAAATTCTTCTTTTTGAGGCATTAAAGGCAAAAGAGCTTTTTCCGCTAAGGCGCCGTGGCCGATTTCCCGGCGTCCCGGACCCCGCATTGGTCCAGTTTCGCCGGTTGAAAAAGGAGGAAAATTATAGTGATGCATAAAGCGCTTCTTTTCTTCTATTTCCATATTATCAATAGTTTGTTCGTCGCCCGGCGCGCCCAAAGTGACCACAGAAAGAGCTTGGGTATTGCCTCGTTTAAAAAGTCCGGAGCCGTGAGCGCGAAAAAGATATGAAATTTGGCAGTCAATCGGCCGGATTTCGTCCAGGCGCCGGCCATCCGGCCTTTTTTCATTTTTTAAAATATTCCGGCGGACCAGCTGGTCAATTTCTTCTTCAAAAAGTCCGTCAACCTGTTTTTGCGTTTCCTCGTCTTGGCCGGCCAGCGCTTCAATTGTTTCTTTTTTTAGGAGATTCAAGCCGATTTCTCGCTGGGTTTTTTGGGGCTGATAGATAATTTCATTTAGCCGGGGAGACAGAAAATCTTTAACTTTTTCAATCAGTTCTTTAGTCGGCTCTTTTATTTCCAAAACAGCTTTGGAAACATTTAGAGAGACGGCAATTTCTTTTTGAAAATCAATGATTTTCTTTAAGTGTTTAAAGCCGAACTCTATACCCTCTAACACTTCTTTTTCCGGAACTTCTTGGCCGCCGATTTCCAGCATATTGATTTTTTCAGCCGTGCCGGCGACGACCAAGTCAAGGTCTGATTTCTCCCGGGCCTCATAGGTGGGATTAAGAATCCAATTTTTATCAATTCGGCCGACCCTTAAGCCGGCAATCGGGCCATTCCAGGGGATATCAGAGATTAAAAGAGCGCATGAGGAAGCGATCAGAGAGGGGATATCAGGGTCGTTTTCTTTGTCAAAAGAAAGGACGGTCGCGACAATCTGGATGTCGTTTCTGATTCTTTGGTCAAAACGCGGCCTTAAACATCGGTCAATCATTCGGTCGGTCAAAAGAGCTTCGTCGGTGGCTCGGCCTTCTCTTTTGATAAAGCGGCTGCCTTTGATTTTTCCGGCCGCGTAGAGTTTTTCTTCGTAATCCACCAAAAGAGGCAGATAATTTACTTCTCTTGGGAATCGGCTCATAACGGCCGTGGCCAAGACAACCGTTTCTCCGTAACTAATCAGAACCGCGCCATTTGCCTGTTCGGCTAATCGGCCGATTTCAATTTTTAATTCGCGTCCGCCAAAATCAATCTTAAATTGTTTAGGTTGCATAAAATTATTATTTGAAATGACTTTTTATGTTTTTAATTTTAATAAATACTTATTTTGATTTTCGCTTAAATCAATAAAATCGTCAGCCAGCTCTTTCAATTTAGCCGAGGCGCTTTTGCCAAAGGCGATTGTTTCCACTTGCCGGCCTTCATTTCTAAGATATTCAACCAAGGGGCAAAAATCTCCGTCGCCGCTGATTAAAACAATAACATCTAAAAGAGGCAGGAGCCGGATGGCGTCAACCGCCATACCCACATCCCAGTCCGCTTTCTTTAGTCCGCCGTAAAAAATCTGGAGGTCTTTCGTTTTTACTTCAATGCCCATTTTAGTTAAGGCCTCAAAAAAGGCCTTTTCTTCGCCGGTTTCCGTTTTTATCACATAGGCAATGGCCCGGATTAGCTTTCGGCCGGCCACGGCCGCTTTCATCACCTCTTTGAAATTAACCCGCGCCCCATAGAGGTTTTTAGCCGAGTGATACATATTTTGAACATCAATCAGAACGCCGACCCGTTGTTCTTTATGTTTAATGATGGTCATTTTTTTAATCCTAATTTTTTTATTACGCTATGATACCTTTTTTCGTCTTCATTTTTGAGGTAATCTAAAAGCTTTTTGCGCTTTATGACCATTTTCAAAAGCCCCCGGCGGGAATGATTGTCTTTGGAGTGTTTTTTCAAGTGTTTGGCTAATTGTTCAATTTGTTCGGTTAAAATCGCGATTTGGACTTCCGAAGAGCCGGTGTCTTTCTCATGCAGTTTATGCCCCTCAATAATTTTCTGTTTTTCTTTTGAAGTCAACATAGCGCTTTTAGTTTATCATATCTTTTTAATTAAGGCAAATTTTACTTGTGGACGAATTAACAAACAAAACACCCGCTTGATGCGGGTGTTTTGTTTAGGGGTGGAATTATACAACTCTGCTCAAACATTTTTTGAACGGAACTGACCGCCTCCGCTTCCCGCCTGCGCCGAGGCTTCGGCGGGCAGGCGCTCCGGCGGAACGCTCGGGCGCGGCGGAATTCTTCCTCGTCTCGCTGAAGCTCCGGCGAAGCGGGCCACATCCCTTCCGCCGCGCCCTCGCGGGAGGCCAAAATTTTTTCGCCGCCAATTTTATAAATAACCAATCTTTTTAAACAACTTTCGAGATGGCGGAACTAAATCATAACTCGAAAGTTGTTCCACTGGAGCCCACTCTAGTTTTTCAATACCCTCGGCTGGGACAAGCTCACCGGAAATATACTCGCACAGACAATCGAGATAGATATAAAAAGTCATGTTTCCATCATGGTCAGGTTTTGTTTCCGTGTCCCAGCCGAGGCGTTCAGTGGTTTTAATATCTACCCCAGCTTGTTTTTTCAGGGTTGATATTAAAACCTCATCTGGGTTTTGATTATCGGCATTGAGTTCGCCGCCGAATAAATACCAAGTTTCTTTGTAGGGCGGCGAACCGTCGGGCTTTTTGCGAAGCAAAACCCGATCTCCATTTTTAACTATTCCGATTACTAAAATTGTGGTGTTCATAAATTTTCCAGCGGATAAATATCAAAAGCAACTTCCTCATATGGATGAACCGCTTTTACTTTTTTAATGACTTCATTCAAAATTTCTCGCGGCACAATTGCTTCAATTCTTTCTTCTTCAATAACTTCATATTTTCCGGCTTTACCAATAGTAGGATTTGCCTTTTCATTTCCGCGAAAACGACCCGTGCCGTGAGAAGAAAAAGAGCAGAAGTCATAATTTCCTATCTTTCCCGCTCCGGCTTCGCCGAGAGCTTGACGTACAGCGTCAGCGTGGGGAATTGGAACAAAAACAACAAATTTTACATTCTGTAATGACATATTATTTCATTATTTTATTTAACGCCTCGAGACATTGTGGAAGTTTAAACCAACCGTCCGATCCATTTAAGTGACCTCCATTTTCAACAATAATAAGCTCATCATTTAATTTTTGGGATAAAAATTTTGCGTTGTCTATCGGTACGTTCTGGTCGTTATCACCATGAATAATGGAAAACCTTTTACAATTTGATTTTATCTTTTCAAAATTAAAATTTTTATCCAGAAAACTATCAATTTTCCTGTTGTCGTTCTTTTCAGATGGGCCCGAAACCAAAACAGCACCGGAAATAGGTTTTGCTTGAGCGCTTTCTAAATAGCGTAAAATTGCTGACGCACCAAGAGAATGTCCTACAAGATAAATTCCGTTATTAGTATTTCTTTCAATGTGTCGCGAAATTTCATCAACCCATTCACCACAAACTGGATTTTCTGGCGTTGGCATTGAAAGCGCGCAAGTATAAATTTCTTGCTTTTCCAATTCGCCCATTAACCAAGGCCGCCAACCGCCATTTGGACTTCCTTCAAAACCATGAATGATAAAAACTTTTTTCATAAAATTATTTCAATAACTCATCAACTGAAACATCAAGCGCATTGGCGAGCTTTTCTAAAACCACTAAAGTAACATTTATCTTACCGCCCTCAATCGCGCTCATGTAGCTTCATCTATATCAATAGCTCGGCAAATATCGCCCTGCGACATACGCTTTTTCAAGCGTATGCGTTTGATGTTCTCCCCAAACTTTTTGGAAATTTGAGCCATATTTATAGTGGTGCGCCCACCAGGGATCGAACCTGGAACCTTGACTTTAAGAGAGTCCTGCTCTGCCAATTGAGCTATGGGCGCTTGGCGCGCCCGGCACGATTCGAACGCGCAACCTTCTGGTCCGAAGCCAGACGCTCTATCCATTGAGCTACGGGCGCAATTTTATCTTAAAATTTCTTGGCTGATTTTTTTGACTTCTTGTTCATAAAAACTTTTTACTTCTTTCCACGAAATTTGTTTTAACATTTTTGGCATATTTTCGTCTTCGGCGTCATCGAAATAAATTAAACTTTTTCTTATATGGACTGAATTAGAAGCTAATTTTTTATATTTTTGCTCATAAAAACGCAAAACATCATTAATTTGAATCTTTTGGAGAATGAAATACAAATCTACAAAATCTCTTTTTGTTCCTCTTTCACTAATAGCAGCTATTTTCATTGCGCTGATATCATCAATACTCGCTAAATTAATATTTTTAAATTTAACAGGTTTCTTTAAAAGGGGATAAGAGTAATAAAATAGACTAAACTTAACATCGCCCAATTTACCTAAAATCGTTCTCCAACCAACCCGTTCATGGCGATAATCTTTAAATTGGCTAATTTTTTTTAGGAAAATTTGGGCTTTAAATTTTTTCTCTGTAAAAAAGTCAAGGTCATAAGAAATACGGTGACCCAGTTGTAAGGCTAGGGCCGTGCCGCCGGCCAAATAGGCGTTATTCAATATTTTTGAACTTCCTAATAGGGCCAGGTTTTTTGAAGATTGCTTTGATATTGTTTCTTCAAACATAGAATTTGATTTTTAGGGATACCTAAAATTAAGGCCCAATAATTAGCGCTGCGGCGCGAGATCCCTCGTCTTTTAGAAAGAGTTTGTTTGAGTTCGGCTCTATTAAAATGCCTTAACATCCATTTGGCCGGTTTGTCGTCTCCGTATTCTAAAATCCTTTCAATAACAAAATAAGGATATTTATGAGGATTAAGTTTCTCAAAATCAACATCCCAAAAGTATTTTTTAAGGAAAGGAGGTAATCTTTTCATGCGGCTATCATAGCATAAATCTTTTAAATTTGCAATTGCCAAAAAAAGATTTTTAGATTACGATTAAAGGAGTGATTATTCCAAAAGAAGTTCAGGTTATTTTAGAAAAATTAAAAAAGAGCGGTTTTGAGGCCTACGCGGTGGGCGGTTGCGTGCGCGATTTTTTGCTTGCCCGCCGACTTGTCCGCCAAAGCTTTAGCGTCGGCCGAAGCTTTAGCGAAGGCGGGCGCGGTCTGGAGCCTAATGATTGGGATGTTTGCACTAATGCCGAGCCGGAACAAGTCCAGAAAATATTCCCCGGAAGTTTTTATGAGAATAAATTCGGCACCGTGACAATTCAAACCAAAAGTCAAAAACCGGCTTTAAAAGAAATTCAAATCACCACTTACCGAATTGACGAAAAATACACTGACAAGCGGCACCCGGATAAAGTAAGGTTCACCAGAAATTTGAAAGAAGATTTGGCGCGCCGTGATTTTACTGTCAATGCTTTGGCTTTAGACGGGGCAAAAATTATAGATTATTTTGACGGGCAAAAGGATTTGAAAAATAAAATTATCAGAGCGGTGGGCGAGCCGGAAGAAAGATTTAATGAGGATGCCCTAAGAATGTTAAGAGCAGTAAGGTTTGCCGTAGAATTGGATTTTCAGATTGAGTCAAAAACCTTTAAGGCCATTTTGAAAAACGCGGGCTGGCTTCAGGCCATCGCCAAAGAAAGAGTCAGGGATGAAATGATAAAAATTATTATGTCAGAGGAGCCGGATAAGGGAATTGAACTTTTAAGAGAAGCCAATCTTTTGAAATATATTATTCCGGAATTAGAAAAAGGCGTTAGCGTAAGCCAGAATAAGCACCATATTTACACTATTTATCAGCACTCAATTCTTTCTTTAAAATACGCGGCCGAGCGGGGCTATAATTTGGAAGTCAGATTAGCCGCCTTGTTTCATGATATCGCCAAGCCCCAGACCAAAAGAGGGGAGGGTCCGGACGCCACTTTTTACAATCATGACCAATTAGGCGCCAGATTCAGCGCGGTTATTTTAGAGCGGTTGAAGTTTCCTAAAAAGACAATTGAAAAAGTGGCCACTTTGGTTCGCAATCATATGTTTGTTTACGGCGTAGGCGAGGTAACCGAAGCGGCGGTGCGCCGGCTACTTCGCCGGGTCGGCCCGGAAAATATCCAGGACTTACTCAATTTGCGCGTGGCTGATAGATTAGGTAGCGGCGTGCCCAAAGCCGTGCCTTATAAACTGCGTCATCTTCAATATGTGATTGAAAAAGTTTCCAAAGACCCGATTTCCGTTAAGATGTTAAAAATAAACGGCGACGAAGTGATGAAGATTTTAGGCATTGGGCCCGGCCCAAGAGTCGGCCTGATTTTAAACGCTTTGCTTTCAGAGGTCTTGGATGAGCCAAAGAAAAATACCAGCCAATATCTTGGGAAACGGGCCCAAGAATTAAATCAGCTTTCCGATAAAGAACTAAAAGAAACGCTCGGAAAAGTCAAAGAAAAAAAAGAAGAAGTTGATTTGGAAATAAAAAAGAGATATTGGGTGAAGTAGTTGCGGATTGGAGCTGCTCCAATGTTTAAAATAATAGCGGGCTGTAGTGTAGTGGTAGCACGAGTCCTTCGGGAGGATTTAGCCCCGGTTCGACCCCGGGCAGCCCGAAAGTAAAAATTTAGATTCGGGCCTGTAGCTTAGTGGCAGAGCACTGCATTCGCATTGCAGGGATATGGGTTCGATTCCCATCAGGTCCACCAAAAAAGAAATTCAATTTAGTAAAGTTTTTTTATAAAGGAAGTGGTGAAGGAATGGATTCAACTTTAGGGAATGTCTCCAGAAGAATGGGGAAAGCAGATTCAAAGCGCTCTAGCGAAAATTCGCTACGAGCATTTAGGAGGGAAAATTACCAAAGAAAAAATCAATGGTTCAACGGCTATAGTTGTTGTTAAGGCAGTTATTGCGGCTGTTGATGGAATTTCAACCCAAGTAGAAATTTATTTGCTTAAACACATAGGAGAGGACTGGCTAATTGATGGGCTGTTAATTACTGAAGAAATACCGCTTAAGCCCGAAGATAGATGGTCCTATTGGTTTTAGTTCTGTTAATTTTTTATGGCCCAGTTTCGTACTGGGCCTATTTTCTTATAGATAGAATTAGATAGAATTTGTCAGGCCGGAAAAATTATTGTAATATTTCTTTATGTCCGCTTCAAAAAGACAATTAGGAAATTTAGGCGAAAAAATCGCTCTTGACTATTTGAAAAAACAAAACTATCATATTTTAGACAGGAATTATCAGAGGAAGTGGGGTGAAATTGATATTATTACTTCTAAAGACAAAGAGATTGTTTTTGTTGAAGTGAAAACCAGAAAGAAAAATCAAAATAGTTTCATCGGGCCCGAAGAATCAGTCGGTTTTTTTAAACAAAAAAGATTAATTAGGACAGCTCAAACTTATCTTTTGAAAGAAAATTATCCGCCGGAAACCAATTGGCAGATTGATGTAATCGCCGTAGAATTAGACGAACAAACCCGGCGAGCAAATTTAAGACATATTAAAAACGCGGTTTATTAAGCATAAAACTATGGAGGTTGAACCTCCATAGTTTGTAATTATGAGGTGTTGCGCTTCAAAAGCAAATTTATGTTAAGCTTATCTTGCTTAATTTACTTATCTCGCTTATTTTGCTAAATCTATGACTAATCCAAACAACATTCCTATTCAGCCAGCTATTTCAAGCGGCCGGTCTAAAAAGACCGGCCAGATTAGTTGGGAGGACTTGATTTTTCTGCCGGCCCAGTTGGCCAAAAGGCCGGTTGATTATTTCAAAGAAAAAATAAATTCAGCCGCGGTTATCGGCAAAAAAAGCAGACAGCCGGTTAAAATAGATATTCCGATTGTTATCGGGGCCATGAGCTTCGGGTCCGTCTCAAAGAATGCCAAACTATCTTTGGCTAAAGCCGGCGCTTTGGCCGGCACCATAGCCAATACCGGCGAAGGCGGCATGCTGATCGAAGAAAGAAAGCTGGCGAAATTTTTAATCGCCCAGTACAGCACGGCCAGGTTTGGCGTTGATGAGAAATATCTTAAAAGCGCCGACGCCATTGAAATTAAAATTGGGCAAGGCGCTAAAGGGGGAGAAGGAGGATTATTGCCGGCCTTTAAAGTGACGCCGGAGATTGCTCAAATAAGGAAAATAAATACGAATGAAGCGGCGCATTCGCCGGCCGCTCACCCGGACATTAATTCAGTCAAAGATTTGAAAAATAAAATTAACTGGTTGAGAAAATTAACCGCCGGCAAACCGATTATTTTAAAATTGGCCGCCGGCCGTATTGAAGAAGACGTGAAAATAGCGGTTTTGGCCAAGCCAGATATTATTGCCATTGACGGCCATGAGGGGGCGACCGGCGCGGCGCCGGAAGTAATGCTTAATCAGGTTGGCTTGCCGACTATGGCTGCTTTGGTCAGGGCGAGAAAGACCTTGAATAAGTTAAAAGCGCCGCAGGAACTTTGGATTGGCGGCGGGTTAAAGAGCGGCGCTGACGCGGCCAAGGCAATAGCGCTCGGAGCTGACCTTGTTTTTATGAGCTTTGCTTTAATTAAGGCCATGGGATGCACCGAATGCGGTCTTTGTCATAAGGGAATATGCCAGATCGGCATAGCCACTCAAGACCCCAAGCTCACCGCTAAATTAGACGTTGATGAAACAGCTAAAAAAATTGCCAAGTTTTTATTGACTGAAACAGAGAATATTAAAATGCTGGCCGGCGCCGTTGGCTATAACGATATTTATAAATTAAACAAAAATGATTTGCGAGCCATGAGTCCTTTTATTGCTCAAATTACAGGGGTAGAGAATATTTAATTGGAGCAGCTCCATTGGAGCAGTTCTGGAACCAGAACTGCTCCAATGGAGCTGCTCCAATAATTGACCAATTATTAAGTTGACGTTGAGCTTATTTATGATAAACTTTTAACATTATGGACAAACAACCATTTCTTTCAGCCATTGAACAAATTTGCGAGGAAAAAGGCATTGCCAGAGAAAAAGTGATTGAAACCATTGAGATGGCCATTGCTGCGGCCTATAAAAGAGATTACGGCCGAAAAGGCCAGAATATCAAAGTGAAGTTTTATTTAGAAACCGGCAAAATGGAGATTTTTCAGGTTAAGCTGGTCGTTGACCAGTCAATGTTAAAGACCGAAGAAGAAACGGAAGAAGAAAAGAGAAGAGAGAAAGAGATAGAGATAGAGATAGAGAAAGAAGAAGAAGAAAAGAGATTTAGGTTCAATCCGGAAAAGCATATAATGATTGAAGAAGCGAAAAAAATTAAGGACCCGGCTCTTGGCAAGATAAAAAAAGTTAAGCCGGGCGATGAATTGGAATTTCCATTAGAAGTCCATGAAGAATACGGCCGGATCGCCGCTCAAACAGCCAAACAAGTGATTATTCAACGTCTGCGGGAAGCCGAGCGGGAAGCAATCTATAATGAATATAAAGAAAAGGAAGGCGAGATAGTCAGCGGCCTGGTCCAGCGGATAGAAGGGCAGAATGTTTTTTTAGACATCGGCAAAGCCACCGGCATTTTGTTTCCAGAGGAACAGGTATTTAATGACCGGTATCGGCCCGGCCAGCGCCTGAAGGTCTATATTTTAGAGGTCCAGAAAGACTCGCGGGGACCGAGCATTATTCTTTCGCGGGCCCATCCAAAAATGGTCAGCAAGCTTTTTGCTTTAGAGGTGCCGGAAATCAGCGGGGGAAGCGTTCAGATTAAATCTATTGCCCGAGAGCCTGGTTCCCGTTCCAAAATCGCCGCGGCTTCCATAGAGGAAGGCGTGGATCCGATCGGTTCAATGGTCGGTCAAAAAGGCACGCGGGTTTTGGCGGTGATTAATGAATTAGGCGGCGAAAAAATTGACATTATCAAATGGTCGTCAGATCCGGCTGAATTTATTAAAAGCGCCCTTTCGCCGGCCAAAGTCACTGAAGTGGAAGTAGAGAAAAAAAGGGGACTGGCCAGAGCCATAGTGCCTGAAGACCAGCTTTCTTTGGCTATCGGCATCAGGGGCCAGAATGTTCGTTTAGCCGCCAAATTAACCGGCTGGAAAATAGATGTGGTCTCGGAAAAAAGAGTAAAAGGATTAGAAGCCGAAAAGACTAAGGAAACAAAATTTAAGAAAACTAAAAAAACCACGGCGCCGGCTGAAAAGAAGCCCAAAAAAGAAAAAACCAAAAAAGACGCGAAAAAAAAGACAAAAAAGAGTTGACAAAACCGCTTTATTAATTTAAGCTCACAACAATGGACAATTTAGCCATATTAAATCATTACTTATATGAACAGTTTAATTTTATCGATTGGAATCACAGTCGGCGCTTTGGTTGTTGGTTCGGTTTTGGGCTATTACGCCCGTCAGACCATCGCCAGAAAGCAAGCCGGCACAATTGAAGCAAAACTAAATAAATTAATCACTGACGCCAAGACCCAAGCCAAAGAGACGTTGTTAAGGGGCCAGGAGAAGTACAATAAAATTTTAGAAGAAATTAAGGAAAGGGAAAAAGAAAGTCAGATTCATTTTACAAAAACGGAAGAGCGGATGGAAAGACGCGAAAGGAACCTGGAACAGAGAGTCGGCGAAATAGAAAAACAGGATTTTCTTCTTAAAACTAAAGTTCAAAAAATTAGAAAGATCAAAGACGAACTGGAAGATCTTCGTCAGACGCAGTTTAAGAAATTGGAGGAAGTTGCCAAACTTTCCCAGGATCAGGCGCGCGAAGAACTCCTGGCTTTGGCCGAAAAAGAACATCAGGATGTTCTTTGGGAGCGAATAGTAAGATTAAAAAGGGAAGGGGAAGCGGAATTGAACAAGAAAGCCCAGGAAATTATTGCCTTGGCTATTCAACGTTACGCTTCTTCGGTGGCTTCGGAAATTACCTCAACCACCGTTAATCTGCCCAGCGACGAATTAAAGGGCCGGATTATCGGCAAAGAAGGCAGAAATATCAAGGTTTTGGAAAGATTAACCGGCGTGGAGATTTTAGTTGACGACACGCCTGGCGCGGTGGTGGTTTCCGCTTTTGACCCGGTTCGCCGGCAGATTGCCAAGATGACTTTGGACAAATTGCTTTTAGACGGCCGGATTCAGCCGGCCCGGATTGAAGAAACAGTGGAAAAAGCCAAAGAAGAAATCGGCCGGAAAATTCAGGAAGCCGGCGAAGCGGCGGTTTACGACACAGGTGTGGCCGGACTTGACCCGCGGCTAATCAAGCTTTTGGGTCGTTTGCGTTTTAGAACCAGTTACGGCCAGAATGTGCTTTTACATTCTTTGGAAGTGGCTCATTTGGCCGCGGCCATAGCCGCTGAATTGGGCGCTGATACGGTTTTAACTAAAAAAGCCGGACTTCTCCACGACATCGGCAAAGCGGTTGACCATGAAATTCAGGGCTCGCATGTGGAAATCGGCAGAAATATTCTTAAAAAATTCAATGTGGATGAAAAGGTGATTACGGCCATGCAGGCCCATCATGAGGAATATCCGTACGAAACGCTGGAGTCAATTATTGTTCAGGTGGCTGACGCAATTTCCGGAGCCAGACCCGGCGCCAGAAAAGACACTTTGGAGGCTTATCTTAAACGGCTGGAAGAATTGGAGAATATCGCCAATTCGTTTGCCGGCGTGGAAAAATCTTACGCGATTCAGGCCGGCCGGGAAGTGAGGGTTTTTGTCAAGCCGGAAGAAATAGACGATTTGGGAGCTTATAAATTAGCCAAAGAAATTGCCAATAAGATTCATGATGATTTGAAATACCCGGGCGAGATTAAGGTTAACTTGATTAGAGAGACCAGAGTGGTGGAATATGCGAGGTAAAATGTTGGAAATGTTTGATCGCTTCGCTTGTTAAATCGGCCTTCGGCCTTGTTAGAATTGTTTAAACAATTTCAACATTTCTAACAATTATAACAAGCGAGCGAAGCGAGCGATCCAACAATTCTAATATAATGAAGATTTTGTTTTTTGGCGACATTGTTGGCCGGCCTGGTCGTGAGGCATTAAGAGAAATCATCCCTCAATGGAAAAAGAAATATCAGCCCGATTTAATTTTAGCCAATGGAGAAAATTTGGCTCATGGCAGAGGAATTACTGAAAAAGCTTTAAAAGAAATTTTAGAGGCCGGGGTGGATTTAGTCACTTCAGGCGATCATATTTGGAATCAAAAAGGCATAGTCAGTCTTTTAGAAGATAAAGAGATTCCGCTATTGCGGCCAGCTAATTTTCCAAAAGGCGTGCCTGGTCAAGGCGCGAGAATAATTGAAATTAGAACTAAGAAGATTTTAGTCATTAACTTAATCAGCCGCGTCTTTATGCATATGGACTATGATTGTCCTTTTAGGCGCGCCGATGAACTTTTAGAAGAGCTGGCCGAAGAAACGGATGGCATAATTGTTGATTGGCACTCTGAAGCTACTTCTGAAAAAGTTGCTTTGGGTTGGTATTTAGACGGCCGGGTTTCCGCGGTTTTAGGCACTCATACCCATATCCCGACCGCTGACGCTCGGATTTTGCCTAAGGGCACCGCTTATATTTCCGATGTAGGCATGGTTGGAGTGAGGGATTCAAGCTTAGGCGCAGACAAAGAAATGGCTCTTAAGATGTTTTTGACTCAAATACCCCAAAAATTAGAAGTGGCTGATGGACCAGTAGAAGTCAACGCGGTCATAGTAGAAATAGATAATCAAGCCAGAGCGAAAAAAATAAAGAAACTACAGGAAATTGTTGACCCCGCGCCTATTGAAAATTGATTTAATAAATTAGCAAATCCATAAAGATAATTTACTTATTTTCAATAGGCGCGGGGTTGATTTAAAATAAGGAAGTTTAGTAGAATACATTAAAGGTCGAAAGAAACAAAAGGTGTTGGAAATGTTTGATCGCTTCGCTTGTTAAATCGGCCTTCGGCCTTGTTAGAATTGTTTAAACAATTTCAACATTTCTAACAATTATA
>Ga0156109_125_pt1 | contig 19120 bp, 20 predicted proteins | sample RifCSPlowO2_02_FD_107762 | JGI IMG/M metagenome (GOLD analysis project Ga0156109, IMG submission 107762) | Candidatus Portnoybacteria bacterium RIFCSPLOWO2_12_FULL_39_9
CCGCTCTATCATAATAGACAACACCATCTGAATCAATCGTTTTTGGCATATTTCTTGATTCTATGGGTGTCACCTATGTATCTCATCATGTGCAGCCGCACCTTTTAGGGATTTATATTTTAATTGGGGCTTTGCCCCTTATCCCTAAAAGGTGCGGGGCAAGCAAATTGTCCATAAAATGTTTTATGCTATACTATGACCATGAAAAGCGCCCTATCTATCCTTAATCCACAACAACAAGAAGCGGTCAAAACTATCCAAGGCCCGATTTTAGTTATGGCCGGGCCGGGTGCGGGGAAAACCCGTGTCTTAACCCGCCGCATTGCTTATATTATCCAAAAAGGCGTCAGGCCGGAAAATATTCTGGCCGTTACTTTTACCAATAAAGCGGCTGAAGAAATGAAAAAAAGAGTGAGCAAACTTATTGGAAATAACAGCGTCTTTCAAAAACGCCTGATTAAATGCCTGCCAACTATCGGCACTTTTCACTCAGTCTGCGTTCAGATTCTTCGCCGGGAAATAGACAAACTGGGCTATCGGAAAAACTTTATCATTTACGACTCAAAAGACCAGCTTTCCTTAATGAAACAAATCATCAAAGACCTTTTGATGAATCCCGAACAGTTTAAACCGGCTACTCTTTCAGAAAATATTTCACGGGCCAAAGACGAGTTGGTTGACGCCCAAACCTACCAGAAAAGAGCCGATGAATACTGGCCTAAAAAAATAGCGGAAATTTATCTAAAATATCAGACCGCCCTTAAAAAAGCGAATGCCTTGGATTTTGACGATTTGATTATGCTCACAGTCCGACTTTTTCAAAAAGAGCCGGCGGTTTTAGAAAAATACCAAAATAAATGGCAATATATTCTGGTTGACGAAGCCCATGACACAAATTTTTCCCAATACCGGCTGATTAATCTTTTAGCTCAAAAACATAAAAATCTTTGCCTTATTGCTGATCCAGACCAATCAATTTATTCTTGGCGCGGGGCTGATTTTAGAAATATCCTGAATTTTGAAAAGGACTATCCGGAAGCCAAGGTTATTCTCTTAGAGCAAAACTATCGCTCCACTCAAAATATCTTAGAAGCCAGCCATCATGTCATTGTTAAAAACAAAGAGCGCAAAGAGAAAAAGCTATGGACAGAAAACACGGTCGGCCCGCTGATTCAGATTGCCGAAGTAGCAAACGAACAAAAAGAAGGAGATTTTATTGTCAGTGAAATAAAAAATTTATTGAATCAACATTCGCACTCGCTTAATCTTAAGGACTTTACGGTTCTTTACCGAACCAACGCTCAATCCAGAGCCATTGAAGAGGCTTTTCTTAAAGCCAATTTTCCCTATAAAATCATCGGCGCGGTCAGATTTTATGAACGAACAGAAATAAAAGACATTTTGGCCTATTTAAAACTATTGATTAACCCGAATGATTCAGTCAGCCTTCAAAGAGTTATCAATGTGCCGCCGCGGCGGCTGGCTAAATATAAATTGGAGCAGCTCCATTGGAGCAGTTCTTCTAAAGAACTGCTCCAATGGAGCTGCTCCAATGCGGCCAATGCGGCTCTCCGTTTTCAAGCTCTTATCCAATCCCTTTACCAAGCTAGTCAAACACTGCCTCTAAGCAAACTCATCAATCTTATTGTTCAAAAAACCGATTATGAAAATTATATTAAAAACAAAAACGAAGATGGCGAAAAGCGTTGGGAAAACATCCAAGAGCTTCTGACTGTAGCCAATAAATACAATAAAATTAAACCCCCTTTGGGGCTTTCCCGATTTCTGGAGGAAGTTTCACTTCTAAACCACGCTGATGAAATAAAAACCGAAAAAGACCTGGTCAACCTAATGACTCTTCATTGCGCCAAGGGCTTGGAATTTCCGGTGGTTTTTATGGCCGGCTTAGAAGAAAGTATTTTCCCTCATAGCAAAAGTCTGTTTGACCCGGCTCAAATAGAAGAAGAAAGGCGGCTCTGTTATGTGGGGATGACGCGGGCAAAACAAAAACTCTATCTAACCTTTGCCCAAAAAAGGCGGATTTACGGCAGTCTAATGGTTAACCCTCCTTCCAGATTTCTTTTAGATATTCCGGAACATTTGATAGAATTTTACGCAGGAACATAAGGACGCGTTCCCGAGGTCAGACCCTTATTTTTGGAAACCGAGTTTCTAAAAATAAGGGTCTGACCTTGATTAAAATGCATGAACAATAAAAATTTCTACAAAACCCTCCTCAAAAAATACCATTTTCGGCCCTCCAAGCGTTTGGGCCAGAATTTTTTAATTGATAAAAAAGTTCTTAAAAAAATTATTGAGACAGCTGATTTATCGCCGGAAGATACTGTTTTAGAAATCGGGCCCGGCTTGGGCGTTTTAACCAAAGAACTGGCCAAAAGAGCTAAAAAAGTCATCGCCGTGGAAAAAGATAAAAGAATGGCTGAAGCGCTAAAAGAAGTTTTAAAAGATTATAAAAATGTGGAAATTATAGAGAGTGATATACTCAAATTAGCTTGGAGCAGCTCCATTGGAGCAGTTCTGAAATTCAGAACTGCTCCAATGGAGCTGCTCCAAGCCCAATTTAAACTCATAGCCAACCTTCCCTACTACATCGCCTCGCCGGTTATCCGTCTTTTTTTAGAAACTGAAAATCCGCCAAAACAAATGGTTTTAATGATTCAAAAAGAAGTGGCCCAAAGGATTTGCGCTAAACCGCCCAAGATGAGTTTATTATCTGTTTCAGTCCAATTTTACGCTGAACCAAAAATAATCAGCTATGTTTCACGAAAATCTTTTTGGCCCCAGCCAAAAGTTGATTCGGCGATAATTAAGATTGCGCCTATTCGCTTTTTGGAGCAGAAATTTTTGGAGACAGCTCCAATAAAATTGAAGACTGCTCCAAAAATTTCTGCTCCAAAAAGCGCCATCCTTCGGGAAAAATTCTTCAAAATAGCCAAAGCCGGCTTCTCTTCCCCCCGAAAACAATTAGCCAATAACCTCTCCAAAAAACTTAAAATAGACAAAGACAAAATTAAAAAAGCCCTGCTTGATTGCGGGCTTGAGCCGGAAATAAGAGCCGAGAGTTTGTCAGTAAAAGATTGGATGAAGCTTAATGAAAAACTGTCATCTTTATAAGAAGACTTATTTTCTTTTAGAATGATGGCTTAAAAATACTTTAATGTAATTCAAAAATGTATCAAAATCACCTAAATCTTTTTTGACTATTTTATACATTTCCAAAGGAGTGACATCAAAATAAAAATGGGTTAATCTGTTGCGATAGCCGGCCATTTCCGTTAAATTATTCTCGGCAAATTTTTTAGAAATTATTTTATATTCTCCCAGTTTTTGAGCAATTTCTTTATAGGCGCTCACTTGAACATGAGGAATCCGAGAAAGAATATGACTGCCAATATCAAAAACCGCCTCTAAAGCCCTCCTCAAATTATGTTCGGCAATAGCAAAATTGTCTTCTAAGGCGAATTTGCCTTGACTCATCTTTCGCATCTTCTTGAGGCGTTCCACGCTTTTCTGAATAATATCAATCCGGTCAATAATTAGTTTTTTATTAATATCTATTTTATTCATACTCTTGATAAAATTGCCTGATTAAATCTTTCCAAATGCGGCTGAAAATCAAGATACTGCTTTAAGGTATATTCTTCATAGGCATAGCGCTTAGCCCGTGTTTTTTGATATAAGACCTCTCCGGTCTGAATGGCTGAAATCTGAACGCTTAAAGGGACAGACTGCAAAAAAACCACATCTATCTCTTTGTCTATGGGGAAAATGCGGCTAAATAATTTATACAAATCCTTAAAAACATTTGTTTTGTCTTTTATTTTCTCTGGCTGGGTAAAAACTAGACCAATGTCAATATCGCTCATTGGCTGAGTTCTTTTTTGCGCTTCTGAACCAAATAAATAGACGATTTCAAGACCTATTTTTTGAAACTCTCTGATTTCTTTTTTAGAAAACATTATTTTGCCCATGGTTTAATAGTAGCAAATAAAAATTGGATTGGCAAGGAGAATTACCCCGCCCTAATTTTGCGGAATCTTAACAACCCCGCACTTATTTTGCGAGATATTCTATGGCGGCGCACTCGCTCGCCTGATGGCTCGCTCGGGGCTATTCGCCCCCTGCGCCGCGAGACTAAACGATGGCTATAACTTTACCCTATTATTGCTACTAAGTCTGGCAAAATTAAGGCGGGGTTAATGTTTGTTAGCTACTCGTCGCCTAAGGCGACTCGCAGACAAACATTAAAAAAAGGCAGGGAGTAGTGTTTAGATGCTTCGCATCCAAACTACTCTCTGCCTGCGGCCTCCTTCTTATTAAGTATCAACAGCATATTTGCTGTCATAAAGGAAGACCTTTTGAAAATCAATTCACCTCCTGAATTTGGGAGGCGTTTATTAAATAAACGCCTCCCTGATTGCTGTAATTTGGCAGCGGGGTTGACTGCCAGACGCCGGGACTGGCTTCGGGTCGAGATTGAGGTTGAGGCAGAACCCGGGACTGAGATACAGGCTGTCCTCCCAAGGCCCCAACGATGATTTGATCAATCACAGAGTCGGGAAGAGTTTTTACTCTTTCTCCAACTCTTTCCCCTAAAGAAGAATAGAGCTGTTTTTTAAATCCCAACTCTACTTCCTCTTGGGGAGATGGCCCCATCAATTTGCGGCCTGCCCAAGTTACCAACGGAATCCCTATCAAAACCCCTGCAACAAGTATTAACGTCTTGGCAACTCCCGCTTCTGCGTCTTCGGGGTAGCGGGCAGCTGGTTCTCCATTCCAACTATAGGCCACTACTGGGGTAAAAACAAAACAGAAAATCAGAAAAAAAATCGAAATCTTTTTCACTTCTCTCACCTCCCTTCGATAGATTGCTCCCGACTAATTTTCTATTCTAAACCGAACTATTTGCCCTATTCCTATGGAAGGAAAGGGCCGATGGGGGTCATATCTGAAGTCTCCATCGCTGAAAACTTCATAGTCCCCGAAGTGGCGGCCGTGAGACTCAACAGTGCCGCCGTTAATTTGAAGAGTAAATTCTCGCTGTTCTAAAAAACCAACGAGGTTTACTCCTCCTTCTTTCTTTGGCTGGCCTTCCCGGTAGGCCGTGACTATTCCACCGTACTCGCCGTAGCGCCGGACCGCTAAAGCGATGGAACGTTGTGGGCCTAACACCAAAGTGTCAGTCCCCAACATTCCAACAAGTCCCTCAATCTTAATCCACCGAGAGGACTCGTTGAAGAGTCCAATTCGAAGCTCCAAGGGCGGTGCCTCTATACCGCCACTTGGTCCAGACGGAGGAATCACTATGGTTGTGCCCGCGGCACAACCGACAAAAAACAAACAAAACAACCCTGCAAAAAATCTTCTCATCACACACCTCCTTACGGGATTTATCTCTGACTAAAGCCAGGACTCCTGCCCGCAAAAAATTGTTTATAAAATCACTGTCATTCTGAACGAAGTGAAGAATCCCGTGGAATTAAGCGCCGGATCCTTTACTTCGCCCAGAATGACAAGCCATATTCCATTGTCAAAGTACGCCCGCATTATACCACCTATCCCCCATATTTGTCAAGAGCTGACTTCTAAAGCTCCTTTAATGACTCCCGCATATCAAGTCCTGTCAAGACACATCAGAGCGCTCGCGAAAAATCTGTGGATAACTATAAGTTTATTATTTGGAAAATAAGTTTAAAAGAGGTATAATCATACAAGATGCCATCGTTATTCTCTCTTAAAAAATTATTGATAATGGCAATTTTGATATTGGCCTTGATTTTTATATTATTCTTCTGGCCAAAAACGCTTTTTCAAATCACAAACACCTCTTCTTTAACCATGGCCGGCAATCTCTTCGGCGGAAAAACAAAAGAAGTAATACCTTGCCTTCACCCTTTCACCGGTTTTTACATCAAGCTAAGCGGGCCAACTGCCGGTGATTTTATTTATAACAGCGGCACCTCAAAAAGTTATTTATACGGACCGCCCAACCCCAACCGTTTAGGACAATGGCTTTTGGGTTATGCGGCCGGAGATGTTAAATGTTTTACAGCCGAAAAACACGGCAAATGGCGAAATCCGAAATCCGGCACCCTTATTTTATTTCACGGCTCAAGCATGTAAATGAATTCAAGACTATGAATCTTTTTAAAAAACCCAAAAAAATCAAAACGTTCTTCACCATCGCTATCTTGTCTCTCGGCATTATTATCGGCGGAATTTTAGTTTTAAGCAGTAAAACCAGTCAATCAGAAAAAAACATAATTGTCAATAACGAATCAGCTAATCAGGATTCTGACCAAGACGGCCTTTTGGACTGGGAAGAAGAAATTTATCAAACCGACCCTAATAATCCGGATACTGATAATGACGGCTATTTAGACGGCGAAGAGATTGCCACCGGCTACGACCCGACAAAGCCGGCGCCCAATGATAAATTAAGTGAAAAAGCCATTGAACCAAGACCGGCTAAAGGCGCGCTCGCCGCCGACTCAAACTTTACCCAGCTTCTTTTAAAAAACATTGTGGCTGGGTTAATGACCAAAACGCTTAATCCCGGCTCAAGCGAAGAAAACCCGGCTCTTTTAAATCCCGCTTCTCAAGAAATTTTAGACCAATTTATCAGCCGGGCGCTTTCTGACTCCAGCCAGATTTTTCTTCCCCAAATCAAAGAAAGCGAATTAAAAATTTCCAACGACAACAGCCGCCAGGCTCTTAAAAATTACCTGACAACTTACAGCCAAATAATTTTAAAAGAATTAGAAAAGCCGGAGTTTGAAAAAACAGAGATGGCCGAGGTATTTTTAGCTATTCAATCCAAGGACTTTTCCGGCTTAGATAAAAGAATAAACGCCTATAAAAATACCTATCAAGAAATGAAAAATATTTTAGTTCCTTCCCAAGCCCTAAAAATTCATAAATTAGAATTGCAGATTCTTTTAATTAGCTTAAATACTTTTCAGGCAGTTAAAAACATTGACCAAGACCCGCTAAAGGCGCTTTTGGCTATTCAAAATCATCCAATTACGATTTCCTTAGCTCAAGAAATGGTCAAAAAAATAGACGAGTTAATTGTCAAAGAAATAGCTCAATGAATCGAAAATTTGTCTCAATTTTTCTGCTTATCGCTTTAATCAGCTTAAACCTGACCGGTCTTTTTTATCCAAAAAACATTCAAGCTCAAACCGAAGTGCCGGTTAAGGATGCTAAATCCATTACCACTCAAATCGCCAACGCCGTAAAAAGCCTGGCTAAAACAGCTTGGAAATACGCCAAGGACCATGCTTCCAGATGGGCGGTAAAAGTAGCTGATTGGGCTTGGCAAGAGGCCTTGGCCGCGGCTTTGGCCATAGTCAAGAAAAAAATCTTAGATATGCTGGTCAACGAGATTATTGTCTGGATTCAGGGCGGCGGCGAGCCGAAATTTATTACTGACTGGTGGGGATTTTTAAGCGAAGCAACCGGCGAAGCGGCCCAAAAATTCGTTCGGGAATTAACAGGAACAGACATCTGTTCTCCTTTTAAGCCGCAAATCCTCATCGCCTTAGAGGAGCCGCAAACTTTCGGCCAAAGAGCCGCTTGCACCTTAGATGATATTGTGGGAAATATTGAAAATTTTTACGAGGATTTTCGCTATGGCGGCTGGGAGGGTTGGATTAAAATAACTGAACCGCAGAACAATTTTTACGGCGCCTTTCTTATGGCTCAAGACAGACAAATAGAATTAATGTCTCAAGCTAAAGAAGCGGCTCAAGCCAAAGGCATTGCCGGCGCCGGCTGGCTGGGCGATGAAAGATGCGTCAAGTGCGAGGCGCTTGACGAAGAAGCCGGAGAAATTGTGGAAGGCAATGATTCGGATGAATGTGAAGAATTATTTGAAATAGCTCCTGACACCTTCTTCTGCGAGGAAACAAAAACTTTTACGCCGGGAGACCTAGTGGGTCAGGCCGCGGCTAAAGCGGCTTTCACTGACATTGACTGGCTGGTTAATCTTACCTCTAAATCAGAATTGGGCGCTTATTTAGCCGCCATTACCAATGCCTTAATTAATCGGGTGGTTAAAGAGGGTTTATCTATGGTCAAGGGAGTTCTCTCGGCTAATGAACAAAACAATCCGCCTAGATATTTGCCTTCTGGCCGAACGCCTGATACCTCAATCTCATCCGCTTCGGTTGAATCAATAACCTTTGAGGATGGCTCAACTGAATCCTTAATCACTCTTGAAGTAGCCGAAACCGATGAGATTGCTATAACAATAGAAGGAAGAGAGTCAACCACTGGCCAGCTCGTCCCTTTAAGTAATTTTTCAGTGAGCGCCGCTAATGATAATCCAGCCGCGGCGGCCGTAGCGCCGGATTATCAAACCACTAACAGCCAAGGCCGAGCTATTTTTTCAGTAATGGGACTTGAAGAAGGCTCTGCTATTATTTCTTTCCAAGCCGGCAGCCAAACCGCCACTCTATCAATTTCAATAACTGCCTCTACTTACAAACCCGACGAAGACGAAGAAGAAACTCCGACAGATACAACTCCGCCAAACATTTCAATAACTTCGCCGCAAGACAACGCAACCGTTTCTGGCACAATTACTATCTCCGCGGACGCTTCAGATAATTCCGGAATTAAAGAAGTAATATTTTATCTGGACGGAATCCAAATAAGCGTTGTCACGACGCCCCCTTATCAAATTTCTTTTGACACTAATACAATGGAAAATGGCCAACATTCAATCAAAGCAACGGCAATTGATTCTGCGAATAACCAAACAGATTATTCTATCATTGTTGATACGCAAAATACCATTTCTGAATGACAATAACAAAATATAACTTTTTAAAAAATTTAGAATAAATCGGTTATGTCTTTTTCTTGGCTTAAAAATAAAAAAATACTTTTTAGTTTTCTATTAATATTTATTGTTAGTTCTTTGGGAGTTTTTGTTTTGAGAATTCAAAACGCAGACGCTGTGGTAAAAGAAGCAGTAGGCAAGGCAATCAACTGGGTGGCTGATTTTACTTTAGAAGGAATAATGTGGCTCATTGCCAAAATCGGCGCCATAATCCATACTCTTGTTTCAATATTTTTCTGGATTGCCGCTTTATTTTTACAAATGGTCTTTGGTATTGAAGAGTTTACTAAAGCCGGCGTGGTTCAAGTAGGCTGGATTTTAACTAGGGACTTAGTTAATCTGCTTTTCATCTTAGTTTTAATGGTCATTGCTTTTGCCACTATTTTGCGAATAGAATCCTATGGGCTTAAAACAGCTCTGCCCAAACTTCTTATTGCCGTTCTTTTAATTAATTTCAGCTTAGTTATCGCCGGAATTATTATTGATTTTTCTCAAGTTTTGACTCGTTTCTTTATTTCTGGCAGCTACGGGGCCCTAAGTGAACACATTGCCAGTATCCTAAAAATCCAAAAAGTTTATGAATTAAACCCGGAAGCCAATGTCGGAGAAAAAATAGCTCAAGGATTGGGCGGAATAATAATGCTGATTGTCTCTATTTTTTTGGGCATCTTTTTAATCTTAGCGGCGGCCGTAATCATCGGCTTAGGCGCTTTTCTTTTAATAGTGCGATTAATCGCTCTTTGGATTTTGTTGATTTTAGCTCCTTTGGCTTGGTTTTTCTGGATTTTGCCAGCCACCCAAAAATTATGGACTGATTGGTGGCGTTCTTTTCTCAAATGGACTTTTTTCGCGCCTGTTTACGCTTTTTTTATTTATTTAGCGCTTCAGACAGCTGAAGGCGGCGGGTTTAGTAATATTATTTCTCAAGAAATGGAAAATATTGTCAATGCCGAGGGCTGGAGCGCTACTATAGCTAATTCTTTAGCCAGCACTCCGCGGCTCCTGCTTCAATTTATCGCTATCTTGGGGCTTTTGGTTGGCGGTTTAATCGCCGGCCAAAAATTAAGTCTCTACGGAGCTGATGGGACAATGAAAGTCGCCAAATGGATCGGCAAAGGCGCGGCGGGCTGGGCTAGCCGGCAAGCGACTCATATACCACTGCCTTGGGCGCAAAGAATGGGTGGCTGGATATCAAGACGCGGAGAAGGTAGAACACAAAGGGGCGACGAAGGAAGAATTACCCAATTATTAAGAGGCGGCGGAGAGCTTTTACAAAAAACTAGAGGTCGAGGTGTATTTAGTCCGGGTGCTTGGCGAAGAGCTTGGCCCGCTTACAGAAAAGAAATAGAAGCCATAGCTTATGCCCGGCCAACTGGCGCTCTGCGCGACCAATTAAATTTTATTTTCTCTTTAGGCAGAGCGAGAACTAGTTTTGAAGACCAAGCAATAGAAACGGAAGTTAATCGAAGAAAACAAGAAATAGCCGCAACCAACCGATCATCTCCTTATCTTTTAAGCGAATTAGGAAAAGCCGTTGCGGCTGGTCATCAGGTCGATACCTCTGCTCTTATCCGCTTAATCTTTGAACAAAACGACCAGAATGATCTAATAACAAACACTCCATTTGGCGACCATGTTGACCATATTTACAGTGACGAAAACTGCACTAATGTAGTTTATGATACTTTAAACCGAGTTGGCTTTACTGACGAACAGCAAGCAAAAATTGCTATGGACTTAGGTAATCTCGCTTATATGAGCGGCAATTATATGAATTTTGGCATGGGTAAATATGATAGCACGCAGCGACGCTTTAAGCGCGCTAGCCCACAAGAGCAAAGAGATGCCGCAGCCCGCAAGGCATCTGGCGTTAAAGCTCAAACTAAGGCTGATATGCTGCATTGGAATACGCTTGTAGAAGCAGTGCCTGTCTCTGTTGACCCAGACGGAATCGGTAATCTTCACGGAGGAGGAGAAGAATATTTAAGATATATGACGGATTCTGAAATAGGCCAATCAAATAGATTGCGTCGCGACTTTATAGAAAAGGCGGGTAGCGATAGAATCGCTCAGCAAATGAGAAACTTTTCCGATAGAGTGGAAAATGGCTATGATATTACTTATCTTGATCCGGATGGAGAAACAGTCACCAGACACATTTCAGCCGACACGAAACAAGCCGGGCTTATCAGAAAATTTGCTGCCCAATTAGAGGCATTAAGAACAGGCCGAAAACCCACTTGGTATGGGCCGCAAGAAGAACGTCAATATGGAGAGTTAAGATGGGTAACATAAATAAAAAAGCTAATGAATAATTTTAAACTACTCACTCAAGAACAATTAAAAGACCCTGTGGTCGCGGAAAAAATCAAGAAATTAGCGGGGGATATTATTCGGCATATGATGACCAAAGAGGCCTATAATTTATTTTTGAACTTAGAAAAATCTTTAGCTGCCGTTAATTTAAAAACTGCATTCCCTAAATTAGCTCAGGAATATGAAAGGCTGGTTATTCAGCTAAAATTAACCGCCTTGCCTATGCTTAATAACGAAGAAACAGTTAGAGTTATTAAAGAACATTTCTTAGAGAGCTTAGAAGTTAATATTTTTAATGGCTTTAAAGTGAATATTGACATAGAAAACCGATTAACCGCTAAGTTGTTTTCTATTCCCCTAACGCCGCGAGATGACCTTCGCCAAGGGCTTCAAAGCGCAGTTCAAAACAATCAGCAAAAAATCGGTGCGCTAACGATTAGTCAATGGATTAGCGATTATAATAATTTTTCTCACCCTGACCAAAGAACCAATATCTCGCCAAGAGAATATCTGCTTTCTAGCCGACAGGTTAGCGGACTTTCCGAAGAAGATAAAAACAAGCTCTATACGCTTTTTCATGTTTATGACCATCTGCTTTTAGTCACGCCAGTGATGAGCGAAGAAGAAATGCGGGAAATTATTGGTTCGCCAGCTCGGTCGCCTGTTCAAAAACCCATGCCAACCAAACCGGAAAAACCGGCTCTTCCATTAACCGCCCAGCCACATCCCCTTCCTCCGCTTCCGGTCCGGCCGCCAATGCCGCCATCAACCCAACCACCCCCTCCCCTATCTTCTGCTTATGAATCGCGAAGAACCATCCGTTTGCGCGATGACCGCTATCTGGAGCCAATTGAAGAAATGTCGAGGCCGAAACAAACAGAGCCCAGAATAGAGGGGAATGTGGTAGATTTAAAAAGTCGTTAACATTACTATGCAATTCAATATCCCCCAATTCATTGAAGTAGAAGATAAAATTATTGGCCCGCTCACCTTAAAACAGTTTCTTTTTCTGGCGGCTGGCGGAGCGATTTTATTCATCGCCTGGTTTTTCTTAAAGCTCTGGGCTTTTCTTGTCCTGGCTATTCCGATCGGTTTAATTGCCGTTGTCTTGGCTTTTTATAGGGTCAATGGCCGGCCGTTTATCGCTTTTATCGGTTCTTTGATTGGTTATCTAACCAAGCCGAGATTGTATATCTGGAGAAAGAAATAAAACTATGCCGCAAAAACTATCAGCCGCTTCAATTCAAAAACATTTAGAAATTAAAGAAATCAAAGACGACGCTCTGGTCCTAAAAAGCGGGGGGCTAAGGGCAATTTTAATGTGTTCAAGCGTTAACTTTGCCTTAAAATCAACGGAAGAACAGGACGCCCTGATTTACAAATATCAGGAATTTCTTAACGGCCTGGACTTCCCTGTTCAAATTATGGTCGCTTCGCGGAAATTTAATATTGACCCCTATATTCAAATGCTTCAATTCAAAGAAAAAGAACAGGAGAACGAGCTATTAAGAGTTCAGACCGCCGAATACATTGATTTTATTAAGGGGCTGACCGAAATGGCCAATATTATGACCGAATCTTTTTATCTGGTGGTGCCGTTTAATCCTTCGCCGATTAAAATCGGCTTTTTTGACAAATTATTCAGCCGTGAAAAATCAGAAGCCAAAGAACAAGCATTTCAAGAATTAAAAACCCAGCTTTGGCAAAGGGTGGAGTTTGCGATAAGCGGCCTAAAGGGCATGGGCATAAGAGCAATCCCCTTAAATACCGAAGAGATGATTGAATTATTTTATAAACTCTATAATCCGTCGGCTAAAGAAGATTTGGAATTGAAGAAAGCAAAGGAAATGCGGTTGCAGTAAATGTTAGAATTGTTAAATCATTCGCTTTGCTCATTTGTTAAAATTGTTAAAATTGTACAATAACAAAGCGAAGCGATATAACACTTCTAACATCTCTAACGATTCTAACAATTCTAACAATGATGAAATTATTCAAAAAACGCTCCCAAAAAATAACTCAAGAAGAAATCCCAGCCAAAGAGACTTCTGTTATTGACCTTATTTCCCCGGCCGGTTTAAAAATCGGCTCCAATGAACTGCAAATTGAAGAAAAATACTGCCGGACGATTTTTATTTTTACCTATCCCCGGGTCTTGGCCACCGGCTGGTTTTCGCCGATTATTACTTTAGACCGAGAAATGAATATCTCAATGTTTATTCATCCGGCTGAAACCGGCTTGGTCTTAAAAAATTTAGAAAAAAAGACAGCCCAGGTCTCATCGCAAATAACTCTTCAGCAGGAAAAAGGCAAAGTCAGGGACCCGGTCTTGGAAACCGCGCTCAAAGACATTGAAGAATTAAGAGACCGGCTTCAGCAGGGCACGGAACGGCTTTTTAAATTCGGTCTTTATATTACTTTTTTCGCTGACTCGCCTGAAAAACTAAATGAAATTGAAAATGAAATCAGAGCGCTTCTTGAAACAAAAATGGTTTACGCCAAGCCGGCTGTTTTCCAACAAGAGCAGGGCTTTATTTCCACCCTCCCCTTAGAAGAAGACAAGCTCCTGATTCATAATAGCTTTAATACTACTCCCCTCTCTTTGTCCTTCCCTTTTATCTCATCCGATTTATCTGATAATAAGGGCGTGCTTTACGGCATCAACCGGCATAATAATTCTTTGATTTTATTTGACCGATTTAGCTTGGAGAATCCGAACTTTTGTTTATTCGGTGTCTCCGGCGGAGGCAAAAGCTATTTTGTCAAACTGGAAGTTCTTCGTTCTTTAATGCAAGGAACCGAAGTCATCATCATTGACCCGGAAAAAGAATATAAATATCTGGCCGAAACAGTCGGCGGCAGTTTTATTGATATTTCTTTAAGCTCCCCCCACCATCTCAATCCTTTTGATTTGCCTCTGGTCGGCCAGGATGAAAATCCGGCTGACGCTTTCAGAAGTAATATTATCAATCTGGTCGGGCTGTTTAGAATAATGCTTGGCGGTTTGACGCCCGAAGAAGACGCCATTATGGATAAAGCCATTGCTGAAACTTACGCTTCCAGAGACATTACAGCGGAATCGGATTTTTCCAAAATCACGCCGCCTCTGATGTCAGACCTTTACACGGTTTTAAAAAGCATTATTGGCGGCGAAAAATTAGCAATCCGCTTGGAAAAATACGTCAGCGGCAGTTACGCCGGATTTTTCAACCAGCCGACCAATGTTCAATTAAAAAAGAAATTAGTGGTTTTTAGCATCCGCGATCTGGAAGAAGAATTAAGGCCTTTGGCGATGTTTGTCATCCTCCGTTATGTCTGGAATATCATCCGCTCTGAATTGAAAAAAAGAATTTTGGTGGTTGACGAGGCCTGGTGGATGATGCGATATGAAGACGGCGCTTCTTTTCTTTTCGGCATCGCCAAAAGAGCCAGAAAATATTACCTGGGGCTAACAACCATCACTCAAGACATAGCCGACTTTATGAAGTCAAAATACGGCAAGCCGATTGTGACCAATTCGTCGCTTCAGCTTTTGATGAAGCAATCGCCGGCCACTATTGAAGTGGTCAAAGAGACCTTTAATTTAACCGAGCAGGAAAAATATATGCTTTTGGAATCCAGCGTCGGCGAAGGCATTTTCTTTGCCGGCTTAAAGCATGTGGCGATTAAAGTGGTCGCCTCTTATACCGAAGACCAGATTATTACCACTGACCCGGCCCAATTATTGGCCATAGAAAAAGCTAAAGAAGAGCTGGCGAGAGAGGAAGGAAAATAAGCAAATTTAAAAATTTCTAATGTCTGCCAATAAATTAGCAAGATAAGCGAGATAAGCTAATAAGTAAATTAAGCTTATTTTACTTATTTTACTTAATTTACTTATTTTACTTACTATGCCCGATTATAGCGGACAATTAACTCAAGTCAGACAACAAGAAGGGGTTAAAAAAGCTTCTCTACGAATAAAACTGCCGGCCTTAATCGCCCATAGAATGAAAAAGGCCGTAGCCGACAAAGAAAGCTGGGCCTGGCCTTTTGCATTTATCTTAGCTCTTTTTAATGATGGAGTTGATTTATTAGGATTAGGAGCAATCCCTATTTTAGGAGATTTTCTTGATATTTTTTGCGGAATAATTTTAACAATGTTTCTTTGGGATATCGGGTGGACGATTAAGTGGAAAATTAGAATTGCTATTTGGTTAGCTGCTGGCTTAGAAATAATTTTGGGACTGGCTATTCTGCCGGAACTTATCCCGTTTTGGCTTCTCTCTGTCTGGTACGCTCATCATCAAGTTAATAAAAAAGCGGAAATAGCTGAAAGAGGATTGAAAAAATATAGGGCCGGCAAGATTGACCGAGAAGCCGCAGCGGAGTTTAGTTAAAATATGTTAAAAAATCAAAAAATTAAAATCTATCTATTGCTTTTTGTCTTATGTTTTTTAGTTATTTTTTCCAGCCAAGCCCAAAGTTCAAAACCGGAGATTACCTTAACCTGGTCAACAAACAGCTATATTCCCTTTAATTATCCGGGCAAAGCTCTACCGACTAAAGGCAGTTTAATAGAGGCGGCCACGACGATTGAATCAAAAACCGTCAATCCGGAAGCCCTGTATTATTACTGGTATTTAGATGATAATTTACAAAGAAACAAATCCGGCCCGGGAAAACTAACTTTTGAATTTTTTGCGGCCGAAGAAGCGGGTCAATCTCATCGAGTAAAACTTTGGCTTAAAAGCCAAGATAACGGCTCAATCCTTGAAAAAACCATTGAAATTAAAATAGTCGCCCCCCAGGTCTATATCAAGGGTCCAGCTTTTATTACGGCTGAACAAGAAAAACAATTTATTGCCCTGCCTTATTTTTTCAATATTAAAAATATCAATGAATTAAGGTATAATTGGAGTATAGACGAAAAAGAAGCCCGGGAAGCAGAGCTTCAAAATCCAAATATTCTAACTCTAAAAATCGGCCAAGTCGCTAAGACAATAACTAAAAACTTAAAGCTTTTAACAGAAAACAAAAACAGCCCCCAACAGAAAACGGAAACTCGCTTAAAAATTACTTTAACGCCATGAAAAAATTCTCAATTTTTGTTATTATTATATTCGCCTTACTATCTGCTTATTCTGTTTCTGCCGCCTATCAGTTAGAAACTACTTATCCCGAAATAGAGGGCGTTAAGGCCACAAGCGAATTAACTTCTTTTATCAGATATATCTATATCTACGGCTTAGCAACTATCGGCCTTGTTGCCTTGGGCGCTTTGGTAATCGGGGGTATAATGTATATGGGCGCTGGAAGCATTACCAGCGCCGAAGAAGCGAAAAAAATAATCTGGGGAGCAATTGGGGGTCTGCTTTTGGGTTTAGGCGCTTATTTAATTCTAAATACCATTAATCCGGATTTGCTTAAGTTAAAAAAACCAGAGGTGAAGTCCTTTTCTTTAAGAAAAGAAGAAGAAGCGGCTTATAGAACAGCCAGCGAACAATCGGCCCGTTCGCAATTAAGCCAAGCCGGTATTAATACAAAAAGAGAATGCCAGCCCAACGAATCTACAGGATGCGTTACTTTTGACGGTATAAGAGAAAATACTCTCAATGAAGTAATTGGCCTTAAAAGAGATTGTGGATGCGATATATATGTTTCGGGCGCAAGAGAATCCGGCCATCGCGCCGGCTCAAGAAGTCATCAAACTGGCCATAAAATTGACATTCATCTGAATGACCCCTTAAATAATTACATTTCAGAAAATTTTAAACGGGTTGGCACTCGGCCAAGCGATCAGGCGCCACTATATGAAAATCCCCAAACCGGCAATCTTTATGCCAAAGAAAGCGATCATTGGGATATTTTTGTTCGTTAAAGAAAATATTATTACCTGATTAAAATCATGCTCAAAAAAACTCTTATTATCTTAATTATCCTGCTTGTCCTTGTGGCGGGAACTTTAGTGGTCTATAATTTCTTCTTTAAAAAAGAAGCGGCGCCGGTCGTCACCGAAGAATTGCCTGAAGAAAAAATAACTCCTTCTCCAACTGCTAAAATTAAGCCAATTTCCCAAGAGCCGGTTTTAGCGCCGACCATAGACAATCAAAAGATTAAATATTATTTAGCCAATAACGGCAATGTTTTTGAGTCAAATTTTGACGGCTCGGATTTAGAACGTCTTACTTCTAACGCGCTTCAAGGTCTTAAATATATTATTTGGGCGCCGAACAAGACAAAAGTCATCGGTATCTTTGAAAAAGACGGAGAAGTTAAAAAATATTTTTACGACTATCAAACAAAAAAATCAGCCCTGCTTAACCAAAATATCCAATGGCTGACCTGGTCGCCTGACAGCCGGCAAATCGCCTATCAATATTACAACCCCCAAACCCAGGAAAACTACATCAGTTTGGCCGATCCCGACGGTTCAAACTGGCAAAACGCCTTTAAGACCAGAATCAAAGACATAATCGTAGAATGGCCGAAAAAAGAGCTGATTTCTTTAAGAACCAGGCCGAGCGGCCTGGCCCAAAGCGAGCTTTATACGCTCAACCCCCAAACCAGCGCCTTTCAAAAAGTTTTAAGCGGCATTTACGGCTTAAGCGCGCTTTGGTCGCCTTCCGGAGAAAAATTTATTTTTTCCCAGACAAATAGCGACGGCCGCAATCTGAAATTAAAAATAACCAATAAAAACGGGGAGGCGCCCAAGGAATTAAATGTTTTGACTCTGCCTGAAAAATGCGTTTGGAGCCAAGACGAAAGATATGCGTTCTGCGCTGTCCCCTCGGCTCTCCCCCCTCAAGCTATTCTGCCGGATGATTATTATAAAGAAACTTTCTCAACGGCCGATGACTTTTATAAAATAAACACAGAAACCAATCAAAAAACGCTTTTAATTGAACCGGAGCAAATGGAAAGCGACTATGACGCTACTTCGCTCCTTCTCTCGCCCCAAGAAGATTATTTGTTTTTTGTGAATAAGAAAGACGGGCTGTTATACTCGCTAAAGCTATAATCAACCAAAAAATAATCGCCAAGTCATTTTTCCAATATGTGGTGTCTACTAAGCCGTGGATTAAGATATAAACCATGGCGGCGCTTAAAAAGCGAGAAATTGGAGCAGCTCCATTGGAGCAGTTCTGAAATTCAGAACTGCTCCAATGGAGCTGCTCCAATTTAAATCTGCTAAAAAACCAAATCAACAACAAAATAAAACCAATCAACCCAATCAAGCCGGTCTGGAGCCAAAAAGCAAGAAAAAGATTATGGGGCTGGGACGCGGCCCATTCTAAATATGGCTTAAATTTCGGCTGATAGGCCAAATAATACCTCTGAAACAAACCCGGGCCAACCCCCCACAAAAAATTGTGGGGGGTGGTTTTTATTATCTCTATGGCTGTCCGCCAAATTATTAAACGGGATTCCAAAGACGAACGGGAAAAATTAAGGATATTTTGAAATTTTTCGGTTTGGAGTTGAGAAAAAATCAAAAGAGTAATGGCCAAAGCAATAAAAGAGATAATAATTATCGTCATCCTGAGCGAAGCGAAGGATCCCGTGGCAAAGACTATAAATCTACGGGATCCTTCGCTTCGCTCAGGATGACATCTAATGCCTACAAAAAAACCCAAAGCTACAATCAGTCCCAGCCAAGCGCCATGAGAATAAGTCAAATAAATAACAACTAACAACAAACAACTAACAACTAACAACAATAGTTTTTGCCAGCTATCTTTTAAAAACCCCCACAAACCAAAGCCCAGAATCAAAATCGGCGTCAAATACATGGCTAAATGGTTAGGCGAAAGATAAAAGGCCTTAAGCCGGCCATCATAAGTCAAATCATCAAAAAACCAATACCAAAGACCGATCACCGCCACCCCCCCGCCGGAGATAGTTAAAGCAATTAAAATATCCCGAATCTGCTTTTGATTTTTAACTGAATCTAAA
>Ga0156109_137_pt1 | contig 12377 bp, 7 predicted proteins | sample RifCSPlowO2_02_FD_107762 | JGI IMG/M metagenome (GOLD analysis project Ga0156109, IMG submission 107762) | Candidatus Portnoybacteria bacterium RIFCSPLOWO2_12_FULL_39_9
GATTAATAGCAGTTAGTTCCTGAGCGAAGCGAGCGTAAGCGAGCTGAGTCGAAGGATTGAAATTTAATGCTTGTAATTTGGTGCTTCCGCTGCGGAGCAGCGGTGACGGGGTGCTTTTTGCAGAACGAGCCAACGACTTATTGTCTGTTGCGTTAGTCTAAGCCCGTTAAGGGCGGAGACAAAGCGAAAGCGAGTCTTAAAAGGGCGTTTTTGTAGCAGGCAATAGACCCGAAACCAAAGCGAGCTAGCCATGACCAGGATGAATCCGCCGTAATTGGCGGAGGAGGTCCGCACCCGTTGGCCGTGCAACACCATGGGATGAGTTGTGGCTAGAAGTGAAAAGCTAATCGAGCTTGGTAATAGCTGGTTCTCCCCGAAATAGCTTTAGGGCTAGCGTCCGTCTTAATTTTTTGGAGGTAGAGCACTGGATGGATATAGATGGATTTTCCTACTATGTCCAATCAAACTCCGAATGCCAAAAAATATTGTCGGGCAGTCAGACTGTGGGGGCTAAGCTCCATGGTCAAAAGGGAAACAGCCCGGATTGTCGTCTAAGGTCCCTAAGTTAAGTTCAGTGGTAAAGGAAGTGGGATTTCTCTGACAGCTAGGAGGTCGGCTTAGAAGCAGCCATCCTTTAAAGAGTGCGTAACAGCTCACTAGTCCAGAGATTCCGCGCCGAAAATTTAACGGGGCTAAACTTAACACCGAAGACACAGATGCCGATGCTTCGCATCGGATGCGGAGCAGCGGTGTGGTAGGGGAGCGTTCCATATTCGTTGAAGTTTCGCCGTAAGGCGGAGTGGAGGATATGGAAGTGAGAATGTTGGCATAAGTAACCACAATCTTGATGAGATATCAAGACGCCGAAAGCCCAAGGTTTCCTTGGCAATGGATATCAGCCAAGGGTTAGGCGGGCCTAAGCCGATGCTTCGCATCGGAAATTCCAAATAACAAATCACAAATAACAACCCTTCGACCCCGCTTCGCCGAGGCGAGCAAGCTCAGGGATTAATAGCAGTTAGTTCCTGAGCGAAGCGAGCGTAAGCGAGCTGAGTCGAAGGATTGAAATTTAATGCTTGTAATTTGGTGCTTCCGCTGCGGAGCAAGCGGCGATGGACAGCCGGTTAATATTCCGGCCCGCTTATTAGATAAACTCAAGAGGACGAAGAATAGTACTCTGAACGTATTATTGGATTTACGTTTGTCGCGTTTAAGCGCGGTAAAAATTTCTTTCTTCGGAAGGAAAAATTCAGAGGAGCATTCTTCCAAGAAAAATCTTGACTATACTATTTAATAAGTACCGTACCGCAAACCAACACAGGTGGGCAGGGCGAGCAGCCCAAGGCGAACGGGTGATTCCTCGTGAAGGAATTCGGCAAAACAACGTCCGTAAGTTCGCGATAAGGACCGCCGAGCACATAACTTTGGCTTTTAATATTTTTAAAGAAAAACCTTCAAAATCCATAATTTGTCAGTAATGCAATTTATGGTAAAGAATTTTGATTTTCAAAATAAATTTTGAAAATCAGCCAAAGTTATGTGCTCGGCCGCAGCGAAAGACTCCTGGCGACTGTTTACCAAAAACACAGGTCCCTGCTAACTCGCAAGAGGATGTATAGGGGCTGACGCCTGACCAATGCTGGAACGTTAAACCGGACGGTGGCTGTTAGTTTTTAACTGACGGCTGCCTGAAGGCTAAGCGCCAGTGAATGTCGGCCGTAACTATTGAATGGACCACAGTAGTTATAAAATCTAGCTATATGCGGGAAAGCCTGAGTATCTAATACTACTCGATCGTTATAGGCGATCAGTAACAATGTATTAGCGCAGGTAATCCGCAGGAAAGATTCAGGTAAAAATAAAATAAGTTAATAAAAAATGAACCAAAAAAATCAACAATGGTTTAAGCAAATTCCGCGACCAACAGGTTATTATTTAGCAGGATTTGTTGACGGAGAAGGAAGCTTTAATGTTTCGCTCCGTAAACGCGATGACCATACAATGAAATGGCAAATCGTTTTAAATTTTAGCGTTGCTCAAATAGATAAAACTGTTTTATCTCTATTAAAGAGATATTTAGGTTGCGGGAAATTAAATCAACGACGACAAGATGGTATTTGGATTTATTCTGTTATAAATCCTTTGGCTATCAACGAAAGGATTATTCCTTTCTTTAAGAAGTTTAATTTCCTTTCTTCAAAGACAAAAAGAAACTTTTCTATTTTTTGTAAAATAGCTAAATTGGTTAATGCTCACAGTTATTTAACTCCAGAAGGATTAGAAATGATAATTCAATTAAGGGAAAAGTTAAATGAGGGAAGGGGGAGAAAAAGGAAATATTCTATCCACGATTATTTTGATTCTTTACCTGAAGATCCCCAGAGACTACACGCTAGACCTCGCGCTTTAAGGAAGGAAAAATAGCGAGGATGATATAGTCCGATCTCATGGGCGACTATGAGAATAACATAAATGAACGGTCCTAAGGTGAAATTTTGTTGCCTTAGTAAAATCCGACTATATGCTGGAAGTCTGGTAAGAAAATATAGCTATGGTATAATATTACCTTAGATATATGACACACGATTATAAATCTAATCCAGATAATCAGCAGGAAAGACTAAAAACTATAAACTTTCTAAGTTTTTAGGATCCCCAGAGGCCATACGTCGGAGTCGTTAAAAACGGCAAGAGATGGTCCGAACTCTATAGCGATATAGAGAAATCCCCACTTTTTGATTAAAAAGAGGGGATGATAACATGCTTGAGCGAAATTCCTTGACATCTAATTAGTGTCCCGCATGAAAGGCGTAACGACTGGGAGACTGTCTCCACGAGGAGCCCGGTGAAAATGCAGTGTCGGTAAAGATGCCGACTACCTGCGGCAAGACGGAAAGACCCTAGAAGCTTTACTGCAGCTTGGTATTGGGTTTTGGTTTTGAATGCGTAGCATAGAGGGGACCAAAGCACTCAACTTTGTTGAGTGCTCGGCCGAGCACACAATTTGTGTGCTTTGGGACTTTGAAGCTCTGATTTCGGTCGGAGTGGAGTCGTCAGTGAAATACCCTTCTTTCAAAATCTTCATCCTAACTCCGACGTAATGTCGGGAGACAGTGCCTGGTGGGCAGTTTTAGTGGGGCGCTAGCCTTAGTAAAATGGGGCCATTGAGAAGTGATTCTCGATGCAAATCTAGTTAATATGCTGGAACATCCGAGTATCCAAAAGTACTAGTTTTTAATAAAACAGTGAAAATCTTTTGGCGCGGACAATCAGCAGGGAACTTTACTATATAAAGTGGAGGCCCTCAACGACTACAAACTAGACCCCAGCACATAACTTGTTATGTGCTGGGTGGTGATATAGTCTGAACTCTGCGGCGACGCAGAGATCTGGTCAAAAAGACTGGAGCTTAAATCTAGGAAATATGCATTCTCGTATAATAGAGAAGTACAAAAAAATCTTTCTTTAACTTCAAGACAAAAGAAAATTTTGAATGGAATATAAAATTCCTAGACCATTAAGATTAACATAATTGCCTAAAAAGTAACGGAGGCGTTTATAAGGTCGGCTAAGCCCGGATGGAAATCGGGCTGGTCGCGCAAAGGCACAAGCCGGCTTTACTGCAAGGCGGACATGCCGCGCAGTTGCGAAAGCAGAACTTAGTGAACCGCTGGTGGGTTGTAGAACCGCCAAAGATCATCGGCCAAAAGCTACTCTAGGGATAAACTCTGAAAAAAGAGTTGTTGTCCGACCCATTCCGTAAGGGTGGGAAGGTACGGCTTATAACGGTGAAGCTAAAACAGGTCTTCCTTAAAAAAGGTTTAGAGTTTTAGTAATACCGTGGGAAGTCAAAAGGACAAAAAAATTATGATTCATTTATCTTTGCTTCAAAAACAAATTCTTTATGGGCTAATTTTAGGAGATGGATACTTACAGAAGACCGGAAAGAAAAACGCTAGATTAAGGTTGGAACACGGACAAAAACAAAAAGAATACCTTTTGTGGAAAGTAGAAGTGTTTAAATTATTATTTCAAGGAAAAGCAAAATATATAGAGAGAATTCATCCTATATCAAAAAATAAATATGGATATTGGCGACATCAATCGCAAAGTACTCCTTATTTAGGACATCTCCAGAAAATTTTTTATCCCAATGGTAAAAAAGAAATTCCAAAAGATTTAGAAAAATATCTAAGTTTAAAAACTTTGGCAGTGTGGTATATGGACGATGGTTATTTTTCTAAGAGAGATAGGAGCAGTTATCTTTATTTAGGGAAAGTCACTAAACAAGAAGCAATAATAACGAGCAGAGTAATTACAAAATTATTTAATCTTTCTAACGCGATATTAGACAAGAAACGCAAAGGATATGTTATTTATTTTTCTCCCCGTAGCGTTAAAAGATTAAAAGAATTATTAAAGAATTATATTTTACCTCAATTTAATTATAAATTTCCTTTATGACCCCGTAACGACTGACCGAGCGCTCAAAGCGTTGAGTGCTTGGGAGATAATGGGTACCCAATAATTGGGAATTAAACCCCGCACCTTTCGAAGATTTTATTAAAAGACAAATTCACAAAGTGAATTTGTGTATCTTCGAAAGGTGCGGGGTAAACCATTATCAGACGCCGTCCCCTGTTAAATGTCGCTTTGCGACAATTTTGCCAAAGGCAAAATTATTTAACAGGGTGAAGATATAGTCTAGTCTAAGATAATTTAGATTGAACAGGCTAATAGGTCCCGAGCGTCCACAGCGACGGACCTGTTTGGCACCTCGATGTCGGCTCAACCTATCCTGGGGGTGAAGAAGCTCCCAAGGGTGAGAATAACAAGCCCTTGTAAAACCAACTTATAACGGTGAAGCCCAATATGTGATATAATGAACATATGGGCAATACCGTGGGAACAAAGGATTTATAAATTGCCTTTGACTCGTAACGACTTTGTTCGGCCAAAGCGAACAAGATAGTAGGTGCTTCATAATGAGGATTTAAACTACTATCATACGTTGGCCCAGCGCTTTTTGTGAAAGCGTTGGGAAGATATAGTCTGTACTTTTAGCAATAAAAGAATAAAATGTTGGCTGTTCGCCAATTAAAAGGTTACGCGAGCTGGGTAAGTGAAAATGAGCCCAGTAAAAATCGGCTAATAACGGTGAAGCCCAATATGTGATATAATGAACATATGGGTAATACCGTGGGAAGACAAAATTATATCTCTAAATTTCAGAAACAAATGATTATTGGATGTCTTTTAGGAGACGGCAGATTAGAATGCCGTTCAAAATATAATTTATTCAATGAGATATAAAATTTTGTCCCCGTAACGACTTCTTTGAGAAATCAAAGAGATGAAGGGATAAAAGCCATCATAATACGCCGGCTTGGCGCTTTTTATGAAAAGTGCCAGGAAGTTATAGTCTATACTGTTAGTAATAACAGAATTATATGTCAGACCGTCGTGAGACAGGTTGGTCCCTATCTGCCGCAGGCGTTGATACTTGAGGGAAGCTGTCCTTTGTACGAGAGGATCAGGATGGACAGACCTCTGGTCTACCAGTTGGCCCGCCCGGGCCACGGCTGGGTAGCTATGTCTGGAAAGGATAAGCGCTGAAAGCATCTAAGCGCGAAGCCTCGCCCAAGATTAGGTATCATAGATTCGTGGAAGATGACCACGTTAATAGGCTTCAGGTGTAAGCGCCGTAAGGCATTAAGCCGAGAAGTACTAATCAATCATCAACCCATTGACCTGATTAGTAATTAGTAACTATTATCAATGTTTTATAATGTTTGGAGTAGAATTAGAGCAGGATTGGAGCTGTCTCCCGAAATTCATCTGGAGCCGCTCCAATCCTGCCATAGAGGTCATTTCAAAATTCATTATTGCCTGAGCTTGTCGAAGGCAACCCTTCATGGTTAGCCAAAATTTTATCCTTCGACAAGTTCAGGAAGTAAAATTTTGGCTTTTTGAAATGACCTCATAGAGTTGTTTTAATTAACTCTAACTTTTGCTTAATCATAGGGTGATTATACCGGAGGTGTCCCACCCGTTCCCATTCCGAACACGGCAGTGAAATCCTCCAAGGCCGATGATAGTGGGTTTTCCCGCGAAAGTAGGTCGTCGCCCGATGATTGAGCGAAAGTGAAGCCCAATATCTATTCTCAACTCATCTCAAATCTCAAATCTTTTGACTCTTTCCATAAAAAAACCTATACTTAAAATATAGGTTTTTTATTATATGACCCGGCTTGCCAAACAAATCATCATCGCTATAATTTTTTTCCTGATTTTGGCCGGTTTCGGTTTTTTGGTCTATTGGAATATTTTACCCAATCCAAGCTGTTTTGATAATATTCAAAATCAGAACGAAGAAGGGATAGATTGCGGCGGTCCTTGCCAATCATGCGAAGCGGCGGCTTTGAAAAATTTAGAAATTATTTGGGTTAAAAGTCTTTATGTTAAAGATAATTTTTATGATTTAGCGGCCCGGATTAAAAATCCCAATCAAAATTACGGCAGCGGCCGGATTGTTTATTATTTTAAGTTCTACGATTTAGACGACAACTTAATCGGCCAGGAAAAGGGGACCGCCTATATTCTGCCCAACCAGCTTAAATATCTTATTGCGCCGAAAATAGAAAGCCGAAAGACAATTAAAAAAATAGAAATTTTATTTGAGCCGATAGAATGGCAGAAGTTAAAGGAGTATCAGGCGCCCCAGTTAGCCGTCAGCCAGAAAGAATACTCTTTATCGGAATCGGGCCAGCCGGCCAAAAGCCAGGTTTCCGGTCTGGTTATCAATAAAACCGCTTTTGATTTTGACCAAATAGACATTGATGTTCTTCTTTTTAATCAGGCCGGCGAAATAATCGGTTTAAACACAACCCGCGTCAATACTTTATTGGCCGGTCAGGAGCGCAGTTTTATCGTTGCTTGGTTTGAGCCGATAAAAGAGCCGGTGGTTTCAATAGAAGCAGAGCCGGAAACCAATCTTTTTGATTCAGATAATTATATGAAGCGGTATGGAACATTGGAAAAGTTTAAGGAATATTAGTTAGAGGTCATTTCAAAAAGCCAAAATTTTACTTCCTGAGCTTGTCGAAGGATAATAGTTCAATAAATTCACTATAAAAATTTTGGCTAACCATGAAGGGTTGCCTTCGACAAGCTCAGGCAATAATGAATTTTGAAATGACCTCTTAGTAGAATTTGGGAGTCCTTCTCCCAAAACCCTTGGGAGAAGGACTCCCAAATTCTATGTTTTCTCATTTTAAAAAATTAGACTGGTCCTTAATTATTATTATCCTGCTTCTTAATGCGTCCGGGCTTCTGGCCATTAAAAACACAAGCGAAGATTTAACTAATTTTTACAAGCAGATTTTATTTATCGGTTTAGGCCTGTTTTTGATGTTGTTTTTTAGTTTTTTAGATTACCGGATTCTTAAAAATAATTCCTTAATTTTAATTGTCCTTTATCTTGTTTGTCTTTTTCTTTTGGGGGGATTGTTCTTCTGGGGCCGTGAAATCAGGGGAGCGGCCAGCTGGTTTAAGTTCGGCTTTTTAAATTTTCAGCCGATAGAGCTGGCAAAAATAATTATTATTTTGATTTTGGCCAAGTATTTTTCTCTCCGGCATATTGAGATGTATCGCATTCGGCATATTATCACCTCTGGCGTTTATGTCGGATTGCCGACTTTATTAGTTTTATTTCAGCCGGACTTGGGTTCGGTGGTGGTTCTGGGAAGCGTTTGGCTGGGCATTATGCTTATGGCCGGAATAAAAATGCGCCATCTAATTATTTTGACTCTTATCGCCGCTGTTTTGATAACCAGCAGCTGGTTTTGGCTTTTGAAAGATTATCAGAAACAAAGAATTTTGACTTTTATTAATCCCGGAACAGATCCGTACGGCAGCGGCTATAATCTGGTTCAATCTTTAATCGCTATTGGTTCAGGAGGGTTGTTTGGCCGGGGATTGGGACAAGGTTCTCAAAGCCAGCTTAAATTTCTGCCGGAGCATCAAACTGATTTTATCTTTGCCGCTATTGCCGAGCAAGGGGGATTGGTCGGCGTGGTTTTTTTATTAACTCTTTTCGCTTTTCTTTTCTGGCGGATAATTAGAATTGCTCTGTCTTCGTTAAATAATTTTTCTCGGCTTTTTGCGGTTGGGCTGGTGATTATGCTTTTTTCTCAAACCATTATAAATATTGGTATGAATATGGGCGTTTTACCGATTACCGGTTTGACCTTGCCTTTGGTCAGCTACGGCGGCAGCAGCTTATTGACGATATTTTTGGGCCTGGGAATTTTACAAAGTATTAAGGCAAGGAGTTAAATGTTTCTCTACGAGTCCTTGATTAATATCAAGGATGAGTAGCTAAGAAACATTTAACCGAGCACTCAAAGCGTTGAGTGCTCGGTAAGGTTTTGTAATCAAAAATTCCCTACTAATTTAGTGGGGAATTTTTGAACAAAGCCCTTAAAATAAATCCATTTTTCTCTTAGCCATTTTGGCTTTGCTTAATTCCAGTTGTCTTAAAAATCCCTCTATTTGGTCTAATCTATAGACGCGATAATTATTAGCCGGATGGCGATATGGTTTTAGAATGCCCCGTTTATCCCAGTTTCTCAATGTGAGGGGAGTTACATGAAGTAGTTTAGCCGCTTTTTTGATACTAAGGTATATCATAGTTATATATTACATTTATTAATGTTTTATATTCTTATTCTTATTTTACTTTTTATTAAGGAAGTATGTCAACAAAGAAGCTGTGGATAAGTGATTATTTCTTCTAAATGTTATTTTGAGCGAAATAAAGCGAAGCAAAGGATCTCGCCTGACAAAGCGCGCCCTTAAAATAACACCATTTCTATCTTAATTTTTCTGATTAACGAATATCTAAAAAGCATCTTTGGCAAGGGTGTTATTTTAAGGGCGCGCTTTGATTTGTGTCTGTGGATAATTAAAATTTATCCATTCATCATCAAAATTCATCTGTGGATAACTAAAAATAATTTTTAATTTTTAATTTTTAATTTTTAATCAATATCCGATAGCCGATACTGATATTTTGGCTTGGTTATGCGGAATATTGTCAATAATAAAAGGCGCGGCAAGCAATAAAAATTGAAAATTTTATTGTATCGGATAGAGCTATTGACAGGCAGTTCCGGCCGGAACTATAATAGAGATACAATTTAGTTAGTAAATTTTCTGCAGAAAATCATAGAAATTCTTTCAAGAATTTTATTTTGGTTTTCTGCATTTTTTTATTCAAAAAAGAAGTAATGGAAAATAAATCAGATTCAAATAAATATATTTCTTTGGCCAAAGCCGCTGAACTGTGTGATTATTCGCAGGACTATTTAAGCTTGCGCAGCCGGCAGGGCAAGTTAAAGGCGGTAAAGGTAAGCCGCAATTGGCTGACGACCAAAGAATGGGTAGATGATTATGTCAGACAAGTAGGCGCTTTGGAAAAACAAGCAGAGTTTTTAGAGGCGCCGGTCGCTCCGCCAATTAGCCAGCCAACAAAATTAGGAGCAAGGCTCCTAATAGGAGCCTTGCTCCTTAAATCAACTCTTGAGGCATTAGACAAATACATTAGCCAGCCAATTGAAAGGGGATTGGCTTTTGTTGAATTAGGGGCGGTTGTAGCCAAGCAATTTATTCGTCAAGCGAACAAAGCAGGTAAAGAGGCCTTACGCCAGCCAATATTTACTTTAAGCGTAATTCTTTTGGGTTTAGCGGCTATTGGTTCAATTTTTATCTTTAGTCCGGGCGCCCGGGCTGAATTTAGCCGCGCTTTTCAAAAAGCGGGCCGGGTTTTAGCGGAGATAGAAAGCGAAGCAGGGGATTTTGGTCTTGGTCAGGTTGAAAAAACAGTTGAATTGGCCAAAAACGCGGAAAATAACATTGATAGAGGTTTGGCTTTGATAAGAACCTGGCCTCAAAGAATTGAATCAGCCAATTCGTCTCTTAAAAAAGAATTAAAAGGCGGGCTTCGGTTTGTCTTTGAGGAGGCAGAAGATTTTATTGGGCAAACGCCTCAAAGGATTATCGGGTTTAGCGGCGCGGCAAAACAAGGATTTCAGAAGGCCGGCGAAAGAAACGAACAATTAAAAGCGCGCCTAAAATTCTCACTGAAAAAAGCCCCCTCAAAAATTATTTTATGGGGGATGACAAAGCAATCCCGTATTAAAAGACAGGTTTTAGAAATTGCTTCTCTGGCGGTTAAAATAACAGAAAAGGGGATAGTCACAATAGATAAAGCGATTCAGGGAATAAAATCAGCTCCGGAAGTTCTTTTGTCTTTATCCGATAGGGCATTATACACAGCCAAATCAGCGCCTTTGTATGTATCCGATATGATGGAAAAAATATCCGATACGGCATCCGATACGGCTGAAAAACTGGGCAATCAACTGGCCTTGATGCCAAATCAGGCCAATCGCGCTGTTTTGCGATTAAAAGAGCGAGTTGGGGAGAAAAATAAGGAGGCGGCCCGACAGATTCAGGCACTCCCCCGGCAAATTTCTCAATGGGGGAGTGGTAAAAAATCGCAGAGCGAAGCCACTTTGGCCAGTTTAGCTGATTCTCTAACAAATTTCAGTCAAAAATTGACTAAGGCCGTCCAAAAAACTAAAAACACCCTCGGCGATACATATATTAAGGTAGCCGAGTTTTTAATTCCCGGCTATTCATTGGAAGAGGAGAGGATTATTCAGAGAGCAATCAAGACCAAAGAAATTAAAACTCCGGTTGTTCAGGAAACCATCAGGAAAGAAGAAAAAGCAAAAGTAACAGAAATAACCAAGACCAAAGAAATAACCAAAGAAGTGGTCAAGGCAACCGAAACGACAAGGGTAATTGAATCAGCCGATTTAACCGAACTCAATTCCCAAATCTCAAATCTTGATTCTAAAATTTCAACTCTTAAATCCCAAATTGTTTCTAAAATAGATTACACTGTCCCGTCCTACGCGCCGGTCTATATTCCATCAGCCGGCCTTCAGGTTTCCGGCCATTCCATTTTAGCCACTCTTAATGTGAGCGGTTCCGGCGCTATCGGCGGCTCTTTGTCAGTTCATGACAATGCCAGTTTTGGCAATCTTAAATCAACCACTGATACTTTTAATGTTTATTCCGCGGCTGGCTTTAGCGAAGCAGCCACTTTTAGCAGCAGCGTCAGCGCCAATTCCGGCTTAAATGTCAGCGGCAGTAATCTGACAGTCGGTTCTTTAAGTATTGATCCGGCAACCGGTAATATTTCCACTACCGGTATTTTAATAAGCGCAACCGGCAGTACTTTTACCACTACCACCTTAGCTACCACTACTCTTTCTCAATTAACCGTTTCCGGCAACGCGACCACCACCGGCAATCAAGTTATCAGCGGAAATCTTTTGGTTTCCGGCAATGCCACTACCACCGGCAAACAGGCATTTTCCGATACAGTCAGCATTGCCGACCTTTTAACCGCCACTTCCACTCAAATTTTAGCCACGACCACTTCAGCGGCTTTAACTATTCGGCAGAACTCAACCGGCAATATTATCAATATCAAGGACAGCGATACTTCTGTTTTTACTATTTTAGATGGCGGAAACCAAATCATCAACGCTTCTTCCACTTCGCCGATTGTCAACTTAACTGCTTCTTCCACTAATACTCATCTTAATTTCAAATTAGCCGGCACCGGCCCTCTTCTTAATATCACCAATAATACCGACACTTCCAGATTATACATTGACAACACCGGCAACCTCGGCATCGGCACAACCACGCCAAAAGCGCTTCTGACTTTAAACAACGGCGCTCTTTGTCTTGATAACAATACCGGCGCTTGCGGCTCCCAGACCCTTTTAGCCGGTCAGTTCTACTCGCTTGGCAGCGCCACCACGACCAAGTCAATGTACATCGGAGGTACGGCTTCCACCACTGAACTCTTTGTTCAGGGCGCGGGGCATATTGGCGGCAATCTTTCTTTAGATGGCGCATTAAATGTTTTAAGTTCGGCAACCACTTCTAAGTCTTTCTATATCGGAGGCACGGCTTCAACCACAGAGTTGTTTGTTCAGGGTACAGGCCACTTTGGCGGTAATCTTTCAACTGACGGAACCTTAAATGTTTTAGGTTCCGCCACCACTTCCAAGTCATTCTATATCGGGCAGGACTTAACCGTCAGAAACGGACGTCTGGGTGTGGGCACAGCCGATCCGGCGGCCACCGCTGAAATAGTCAACACTTCATCCGGCGCCACGGCTGACCAGCTTTATCTTTCAAATCTTGCTTCAGCCACCTCAACCGGCTCAAGATTCGTTTTCAGAACCAATGATTCAACCACCAGCGCCACTTCAACATCAGCCATCACCTCA
>Ga0156109_135_pt1 | contig 11735 bp, 9 predicted proteins | sample RifCSPlowO2_02_FD_107762 | JGI IMG/M metagenome (GOLD analysis project Ga0156109, IMG submission 107762) | Candidatus Portnoybacteria bacterium RIFCSPLOWO2_12_FULL_39_9
GCTGACTCAATCTATACCATCAATAACACTGACCGAGACGCTTACGAGACCGGGGCAGAATTGATTTTTTATTAAAAAGAGAGTAATGTTTTTAAAGTACCTTGAGTTGCGAAATAAGTAAATTTTTATTCACTGAGCTTGTCGAAGTGATAAAAATTTGCTGTAGAAGTGCAATTATGCCTTCGACAAGCTCAGGCAATAATCGCATTTCGTAATTCAAGGTAAAATATGAAGAATAAGGCGCGTTATTTTATTATTATCTTGATTGTCATTTTTGCCTCTTTAGCGGCTTATTTTTATTTGAGCAAATTTTATTTTGAGGAAAAAGAACAAAAAATTTATACGGCGGCTGATTTTCCGGAGGCCTTAAAAATTATGAGCGAGGATATTTTAGAGAAAAGCTTAAAGGACTTAAATCTTCAGTACCAGAAGTTAAAAGAAAACGACCATGTTTATATCAGATGGATTAATATCGGCATTTTAAAAAAACGGCTCAATGATTTTTATGGAGCCGAGGAGGCCTGGCAAAGCGCTATTAAGTATAATCCGGACCAGGCATTGGCTTTTGGCAATTTGGCCGAGCTTTATTTATTTGATTTGAAGGAGAATCAGAAAGCCGAAGAATATTATCTTAAAGTTTTAGAAATGAGGGAGAATAATTATAATGATTATTTTGGTTTAGCCGCCTTATATCGTTACAATCTGACGGAAAAAGCGAATTTAATAGAGGGCTTGATGCTTAAAGGCGCGGAGAAAAACCCGGCCGAAGCGGAAAATTATTATATGTATTTAGCTGATTATTTTTACCAGGAAGGCGACAACATAGAAAAGTCCAAAGATTACAGTCAAAAAACCTTGGAACTCAATCCAAACTTAAAAGACCAATTACCCAATTTATGAAACCGGAAAAAATCTTAAAATATATTATTTGGGCCGGCTTAATCGGGATTGCTTTTATTCCTCTAATTGTCAACGGTAAATATTATTTTCCTTTTATTGTTCCCAAAACATTGACTTTCAGAATTATTATTGAAGTAATTTTTTTGGCTTATCTTGGTTTGGCGGCCCTAAAAAAAGAATATCGGCCAAAATTCAACTTAGTTTTAATATTATTTTCTTTATACATTATTTCGGTTTCCATTTCTTCGCTTTTAGCCGGCAGTTTTTATTTCAGTTTTTGGTCCAACAACGAAAGAAGCGAGGGCCTGATTTTGCTTCTCCACCTTTTGATTTACCTTATAATTTTAAGCGGTTTTTTAAGCCGGCTAAAGGACTGGCTGATTATTTTTGAAGCCTATTTTTTTGGCAGTATCTTATTAAGTTTATACGGTTTGGGCCAGTTTTTACATCTTAAATGGATTATCGCCTCATCCGACGCCGACCGTTTGGCCGCCACTGTCGGCAATGCCGGTTATGTGGCTGGCTACCTTATTTTCAATATTTTCTTTGGCTTGATTTTGTTCTTGTTCAGGAAAAATAAATATCTTCGTTTGTATTATCTTTCGGGCATTCTTTTGGAAATATTTATTGTTTTAAACACTTTAACCCGCGGCGCTATTTTGTCTTTGGCTTTTTCCATTCTTGTTTTTATTGGTTATCTTGTTTTTTTCCGTTTAAAAAATTATAAATTGGTCAGGAACAGCAGTTTAGTCCTTTTGCTTTTAGGGATTCTTTTTATTGGTTTTGTTTTTTTAAACAGAGAAGCTAACTGGGTTCAAGAAAATCAGGTTTTAGAAAGAATTGTCAGTATTTCTCCTAAAGCGACGACCGCTCAAAACCGCTTGTTGGCTTGGCAGTCCGCTTATGCCGGTTTTAAGGAAAAACCGCTTTTGGGCTACGGTTATGAAAATTATTATCAGGTTTTTGACAAATATTTTAAGCCAAAGATTTATCGCAGAGCCGGCTCCGTGGTTTGGTTTGACCGGGCCCATAATATTATTTTTGACCGTTTAATCAGCGGCGGCTTAGTCGGTCTCTTTTTGTATTTAGCCGCGCTCTTTTTGCCCTTAATTTATTTTTGGAAACGTTTCAGAAATTGGATTGCCAGCCAAAAAGAGAACGCTGGATTTTTCACGGCCGGTAAAAAAAACAGCTATCTTATTCCGGTTATCTTTACTTTAATCATTTTAGCTTATTTTTTCCAGAATTTTTTTATCTTTGAGGCCATGGTCACTTATATCCCTTTATTTCTAATTTTAGCTTTTTTGTCCCAATTTTGCCCATGCTTCGGAGAAAAGTTCTTTCAGTCAAAAAAACCTTATTTAGTTTCACTGACCATCGGCGCAATTTTGTTTTTACCGGTTTTATTCAGCGTTAATATCAAGCCGGCTTTGGCCAATCGGGAAATGATTAAAGCCATGATTAAATTTCAGGAAGGAAAATTTCAGGAATCCTATAATCAATTTATCTCTGTTTTGGAAAAAAATACTTTGGGCAATCAGGAATACCGCCAGCATTTCGGCGAATTGGTTATGACTCTGATTGACCAGCGGGCCGCCGACGAAAGCTTCCTGCGCCAGGCCGCTTTAAGAGGCGAACAGGAATTTGACAAGCAGATTGCCGAGAGGCCGGAAAGCAGCCGCAATTATATGATGTTTATGAGATTTTTAAATAAGACCTATCAATTCAATGTGGAACGGCTTGATCAAGCCTTAAAGTTAGGCGAAAAAATTAAAGAATTAAGTCCGACCAGGCCCCAACTCTATTACGAAATCGCTTACAGCCATTTCTATTTGGGCAAGTATTTTGAGAGTTTGGGACAGAAAGAAAAAGCAGAGCAAATGTTTAGCCAGTCATCAGCCGAGATGAAGAAAGCCATTGATTTACAAGACCAGGTTATTGAATCCTATCTTAATATGATAACGATTCTTTTGGCGGTCAACCAGGACGAAAAGGCGCAATCTTATTTAGACAAGATGGACGAGCTGGGCCTGAATTATCACACTGAAGAGTCATTGGCCCGGCTGGCTGATTCAGCTGTTCGCGCCAAAGAATATCAATGGACTAAGAAATTTTATCAGGAATTAACCATGCTTATTCCTGAAAAACCAGAGCCCTGGATTAATTTAGCTTTGTCCCACGCTTTTTTAGGAGAAAATGACCAGGCCATAGCCGCGGCTCAAAAAATAAAAGAATTTGGCGGAGAATACGCCAGACAAGCTGATTTGTTTGTTCAGGATGTTTTAGACGGCAAATTTAAGTGATTGTAAGAATTCCGAGCGTTGTTTACAGAAAAGACTTACGAGAGTTACATCAAGCGGGCGAGCTTTGAGCGGCGTTGAATTGCGAGCGGGCATGGTGCCGAGCGAAGCGAGGAGAGCGAGCAATTCGCCGCAGCGAAAATCCTCGCTGGGGATTTTCGCGTAGCGAGAAACTTGCCCGCTTGATGTAAACAACGCTCATGTTGCCCCTCATATATGGATATAAAAAAAATTAAGCCGTTGATTATCAATATCAGCCTTTTTTTTCTGTCAATTATTCTTGTTTTGGTCATATTAGAAATTTTTATCCGGATTTTTCTGCCGGGTGCTTACAGGCATCAGCAAATATATCAATACGTCTATCATCCGCAGGCCGGCTATCAGTTAGAGAAGAATTATGACCAGATGGTTGACAGCGGCAACGGCCCCATTCATGTCATTACCAATGAGTACGGTTATATCGGCCAGTCATTTCCGATTGCCAAGCCGGCTAATGAATTCCGGATCGCCAATTTCGGCGATTCCTATGTTGAGGGAATCCAGATGGTTGATTGGGATAAAACCTTTGTGGCTTTGATGGAAGAGAATCTCAACGCGGAAATTCAAGAGCCGCTTTACGCCAGAAGTCTTAATTTCGGCATTGGCGGCCGCGGCACCGTAGAGGAATTTTGGACTTATAAATACATTGTCCAGAAAGCCCGGCCCGATTTAAATATCCTTTGGTTTACCCTGGCTAATGATTTCGGCAATAATTATCTGCCGGTCAATAAATACGCTTCTTTATCTCAAAACAGAATGGGGACGGTTAAGTATCTTCTTAAAAAGAGCGCTTTAGTCAGTTTTGTTTTTGAGTATTTAAAAGACAATCTTACTTTTATCTCTATTCTTCAACGTTTTGGTCTTTCCAATAGAGTGGTTTATACCGGGGACATTAACATTGACGAAGACGAGGTCGCGCTTGAAGATAAAATCAATTATTCAATCAAGACAGAAATGAAAGAGATTCAGGAGCGGGCTTATTTAGTGACAGAGGAATTGCTGAAAAATTTCAAGGAATTAGTTGAACAAAATAATGAAAAGTTTCTGGTGGTGATAATTCCAGAGATTCGCCGTTTGTATCCCGATTTAGGAGATGAATTTTTTGAAATATACCCCAAGGCCTCCCGAAAAGATTATGATTTTTCCAAGGCCGTCAATCAGCTTTTGCCTATCTTGGAAAAGAATAAAATTGACTATATTGATTTGACTGATTTTATTAAGCGATATGACGCCCAAGAAACAAATATTGAATACTGCGGTGATTTATTTAAAGACCATCTGACGCCTTGCGGCCATCGAGCCCTGGCCAAGTTCATCAGTCAATTCATACTTAAACATTATCTCCCCGCCTCGTAGACTTTTTTTGTTTCTTCAATCATTTTTTCCAAGCTGAACTCTTTTTTCACTTTTATTTCAGCCCTTTTAGCCATTTGGCGGCCAACCACTGGATTTTTAAGAAGATAAATAATTTTTTCCTTGATTAAGTCAGGTTTTTTTGGCTCAATCAAGATACTCTCAATATTAGGCTCAATCATTTCCGGCACGCCTCCGACCCGAGTGGCGATAATCGGCGTTTTGGCGGCCATGGCTTCTAAAATTACATAAGGCAGGCCTTCTTTAAGCGAAGGAAGAATGAAAATATCAAAGGCCTTGAGATAAGAGGCGGCGTCAGGGATAAATTCAATCAGGCGGACATTTTCTAAATTATGTTTTTTGATAAAATCATACATTTTTTCTTTATCGGGATTTTCGCCGCTGCCGATTAAAATTATTTCAAGGGGTTTTGATAAATCAGCTTTGATTTTTATAGCCGCTTCAAGCAGAAAAAACAACCCCTTATTTTTAGCCCATTCGGCAATGGTGCCGATTGTTTTAGAAGTTGTAAGTTGTAAGTTGTAAGTTGTAAGTAATTTTTCTCTGGCTTCTTTTTTGGAAAGAAAGTTGAGGGTTTTAAGGTTTATCCCATTATGGATGGTTATTAGTTTATGAGCCGGCGCAATTTTATTTTTTACGGCCATCTCCCGGTCAAAGCCGGAAACGCAGATTATTTTATTGTAAAACAAAGCGGTAATTTTACTGAAAAATTTAATTAAAAAAATCTGCCATTTCGGTCTGTCTTCGGCCAAGACCCAGCCGTGAGCGGTGAAAATAGCGGTTGGCGGTTGGCGGTTGGCGGTTGGTAATTTGGATGAAATTTTATAAATAAGAGCGGCTAAACCGGCCAGGCCGCCGGCTTTGGAGCTGTTGACATGAATAATATCAGGCTTTAATTGGAAGAATAAGTTTAATATTTCAAAAAAAGCGAAAATATCTTTAAGGGGATTAACGTTTTTTTGAAAATTTTTAATTTCAAAATAAGGCAAACCCGCCTTTTTAATAGCTTGAGCAAATTTTCCGTCTCCGCCAGCGGCCGCAAAGACCGTAAATTTATCTTTGGGCAGATGGACAGCCAAGTCGTAGACATATTTTGCCGCGCCGCCCCAGACCGATTTGGTAATGATGTAGAGAACCCGTCTTGGCCGAAGCTTCGGCGAGCTCGCCCGCCTAAATTTTACAGAGCAAAATTTAGGCGGGATAGTTGATTTTTTAGCCATTTTATAGTATAGTAGGACAAATATGGCTAATAATCAAGCCAAAAGCGTTATTATTTTTGCGACGGCCTATTTGCCTTTAGTGGGCGGCGCAGAAATAGCCGTTGACGAGATTACCAAAAAATTGCCCGACTGGCAATTTGATTTAATTACGGCCAAGATTAAGCCGGGCTTAAAAAAAGAAGAAAGAATTAATAATGTTAATATTTACCGGCTTGGCCGGGGCAGTCGGCTGGACAAATTTTTACTGCCGCTTAGCGGTTTCTTGAAAGCGGTTAGATTAAATAAAAAAAGAAAATATAGCATTATTTGGTCGCTGATGGCCAGTCAGGCGAGTATCGGAGCCGTTTTTTTTAAAATTTTTTATCCAAGCAAGAGATTATTACTTAATATTCAAGAAGGGGATCCTGAAGATTATCTTAAAAGATATGTTTTAGATATAGATTTTTTATACAAAGTTCTTATTCGTCCTTGGCATCTTTTATCGCTTAGGAAGGCCGATTATATTACCGCGCTTAGCCTGGCCTTAAAGCGGAGAGTCCTGTTAAGCGGCGCCAGGGCGCCGATTGAAATAGTCCCTAACGGGGTTGATATAGAAAAGTTCAAAGTTCAAAGTTCAAAGTTCAAAGTTATAGGTCAAAAGTTAAAATTAAAATTAGGAATAAAAGAAAATGAAAAAGTGATTATTACTATTTCGCGGCTGGTTAAAAAAAACGGGATAGATGATTTGGTTAAGGCGATTCAAGAATTAACCTGCCCGCCTCGCTACGCGAAGTGTTGCGGGCGGGGAATTAAGAATCAATCTGCCCGCCTCGCTACGCGAAGTGTTGCGGGCGGGGAATTAAGGATTAAACTGTTAATCATTGGCAGCGGCCAAGATGAAAAGAAATTAAAAGACCTTGTTAAAAAATTAGACCTTGAAAACAGCATCTTATTTTTAGGGGGCATTCTTCATCAAGACCTGCCTCAATATTTGGCTCTGGCCGATGTTTTTGTCAGGCCGTCTTTATCCGAGGGGTTAGGTAATGTTTTTTTAGAGGCCATGGCAGCCGGCCTGCCGATAATCGGCACGCCGGTTGGCGGTATTTTAGACTTTTTAAAAGACGGAGAAACCGGTTTGTTTTGCCGGATTAAAAACCCCAAAAGTATCGCCGAGAAAATTAAAGAAATATTGTCTGATGACCGGTTGCGGGAAAAGCTTATTCAAAACGGGCAGAAATTAGCGGAGGAAAAATACTCTTGGGATATTATCGCCCGCCAAATGGAAAAAATATTTAAAAAAATATGACAAAAAAATATTTACTTATTTTAATTTCAATCACTCTAATCGGCTTATTTTTAAGAATTTATCCTTTTGACGCCAGATCATGGGTGATGGATTTTGATACCGAAGTGGTCAGGCAAGCCCTGGACCTGGGAAAAGATATTGGCCAAAAAGATTTTTCTTTTTTAAAAAAGCCGGTCCTTTACCCTTATTTAACCTCTTATTTTCTGTTCTTGGCTTACGGAATATTTTATTTAATCGGCAGTTTTTCCGGCTTGTTTTCTTCGGTTGATGAATTCGTCAAATATGTTTTTTTAAACCTCAATGAGTTTTATTGGCAGAGCCGGTTAATCGTTGCAATATTTGGCGCTTTAACTATTCCTTTGGTCTCTCTGGCCGTGATTAAATTATTCAATAAGACAAAAGAGAAAACAATTATTTTCGCCGCTTTATTAGCCGCTTGGCTGGTCGCTTTTAGTCTGCTTCATATCCAGTTTTCCCAGCAGATTCGTCCTCATATTGTGGTCAGTTTTTTCTTTTTTTTGAGTTTTTATCTGTATTTATGTTGTTTGGAGAAAAAGAACTTGAAATCTTTTTTACTTTTGGGCGCGGGGATTGGCTTGGCCGCCGGCTCTTTTCTAAGCGGTTTTTTCGCTTTTATTTTTCTTTTTTTAGCCGGCTGGTTTTTAAATAAGGACCGAAATCGTTTTTTTGGGATGAATTTGATTAAAATTTTTTATTCGCCAAAATTTTTAGCCGGGCTGTTTATTTTTTTGCTTTTCGTCATAGTTTTTTATCCTTATCTTTTTTTTAATTGGCGGACGGTCTTATTTGAAGGAGAGAAGTTTGATTTTGCTTTAAGCGGCGGGAAACATTTCGGCGTTGAAAATACAAGCGAGCTGCTTTCTCTTTTTGGCTGGGGCCTGGGGTTTAAGGTGATTTTAAAAGGATTTTTATTTAATGAGCTTTCTTTTGTTTCTTTACTGATTATTTTTTTGATAATTTATTTTTTTAGCCGCCAAAACCAGCCGGAAAAATTGATTGAAAAAAGCGGATATTATCGAACGGCTCTCTTTGGCTGGTGGGCATTTTCCGGTCTTTATTTTATTTTATTCGGCCTGCTTGACAACGGCACCAGATATCGGATGCTCACGCCTTTAATTCCTTTTATGGCTTTTGGTCTGGCTTTGCTTTTTATTGAGGTTTATCAGCGGCTGGGCGGCTATCGTCGGTTAATCGCTATTTTTATTGTCGTTTTATTGTTATTTGAGGCGGTTCAGGCAGTTCGTCTGGTTCAACTAATGAAAAGGCCTTACAGCCGGGATGAGGCCGCTTTATGGATAGAAGAAAATATTCCGGCTTCAGAAATAATAGTTTTTCAAAATATTTTTCCCAATTTGGTTCCCAACAAAGAAAGTATTGAATATCAGTTAAGCCATAATCCGGACAAAAGCTCTTTAAGCCGGCAAAGCCAGTTTTTGCTGACCCTTAATGAAAAGGATTACCCCAAAAACAGTAAAACAATAGTGGATTTTAATTTGTTGGTTGGATATAACCAAGACAGCGTTTCAAAAACTTATAAATATTTTAAGGGATTCCAGCCTGATTATTTGGTTCTTTCCTCCCGTTCCTTAAATATTGACAAAACAAAATATTATCCGGAATATCAAATTGCTCAAAAACAGGGACAGCTGATAAAAAGTTTTGCTCCCTTTAAAAAAAGCCAGACCAGCCGAACCTTAAATTTTCCTTCGGGTTTGGATAATGCCTTAATTGACCTTTGGGCAGTCAAACAATTGGGCCCGACCGTAGAGGTTTATAAGCTAAACTGGCGCTAAAATGATAAAAAAAAGGCTTTTAATTTTAACCGGCATTTTCCCGCCCGATATTGGCGGACCGACCGCTTTTTTAGACCCATTGGCCAGAGAATTAGTCAGAAACGGCTACCAAGTCCGTGTCCTGACCTTTGGCCAAAAAAACAAAGAAAAGCATCCCTATCGGATTAAAAGAATCTCTAAGGCTTGGCCCGGTTTTTTAAGGAGTTTTATTTATTTAAAATGGGGTTTTTGGTACGGCTTAAAGACAGATATTTTATACAGCCAAGATTTATACACGGCCGGCCTAACCGGTTTAATTATTAAAAAACTTTTGAAAAAGCCGCTGGTCATAAGATTTGTGGGCGATTCGGCCTGGGAAAAGGCCTCGTCAAAGAGATTAGTTAAAGACGATATTATGGCCTTTCAGGAAAAAAAGTATTCTTGGCGGATAGAGTTTTATAAAAAAATCAGAAAGAAAATTTTAATCGGTTCCGATAAAGTTATTGCAGCCAGTTATTTTCTCAAAGATTTGTCTTTAAAAATCGGCTTGCCAAAAGAAAAAATCAAAGTGATTTACAATTCAGTTGATTTTTTAAAGATAAAACCATTAGAACCAAACTATGGAGGTTCAACCTCCATAGTAGGGTCCGACCCTCATGGGGGTCGGACCCTCGTAACTATTGCCCGTTTAGTTCCTTGGAAAGGCGTAGATATGTTGATTGAAATAATGCCTGATTTGATTAAAAAATACGGACAGATAAATTTAGTCGTCGTCGGCCAGGGGCCTGAATTAGAAAATTTAAAGCAGCTAACTCAAAATCTGGGGCTTAAAGATTATGTTTATTTTGCCGGCCAGGCCAATCGCCAAGAAGTTAATGATTATCTGGCGGCGGCTGATTTATTTGTTTTAAATACTAATTACGAGGGAATGTCCCATCTGCTCTTAGAAGCAATGAAAATAGGCGCGCCGATTATTACCACTTTTGCCGGCGGCAATCCGGAGACCATTAAAGACAAAGAGACCGGCTTACTGGTTGATTATAATAATAAAAAAGAGTGGCTTGAAGCGATTAATTACCTTTTGGACAATCCGGAAAAGAGAAAGGAATTAGCCGCCAAGGCCAAAGATGATTTAAAAAGATTTAACTGGGACAATTTAGTCAAAGAGACAGTAAATATTTTTAAGAATTTATAATGTCTAAAGTTTTACTGGTCAATCCAATTTTTAATATTCCCAAGGAGAATTATGACAGCAGTATTTCTGTTGGGCTTTTGTGTCTGGCTTCGTATTTAGACAGGCAAGGGATTAAGGTAAAAATAATTGATGGGGCTAGGCAAAAGGGATATTTAGATTTGATTAGAGAGGAACTGCCTCAAGTTGATTTTGTTGGTATTTCAGTTATGACCACTCAAGTTGGTTCGGCTTTGGAGATTTCAAAATTAGTTAAGGATTTTAAAAAAGACCTGCCAATAATCTGGGGCGGGTTTCACCCCACTTTTTTCCCGGAAGAGACCGCCAGCCATCCTTTAGTTGATATGGCGGTCATTGGCGAAGGAGAGGAAACTTTATTAGAGATTTTTCAGGGCCGGGCCCTTAAAGAAATTAAAGGCATCGCTTTTAAAAGACACTATGAGGACAGTCCTCGTAGTAATGGTTTTCAGGTTCAAGTTAATCAAGGAAGGCCGCTTTTGGGGTTTGAGAATTTGCCTTTGCCGAAATGGGATTTAATGCCTCGGGAAATTTTAGATAATTTAGCTTTAATTCCCACTCATACCAGCCGAGGCTGTCCTCATAGATGTTCTTTTTGCGTTAACGCTATTTTAAAGAATCGCTGGCGCAGCCGCCAGCCGGAAAAAGTTTTGGAGGATTTAGAAATCATCAAAAGCCGGCCGGAGTTTTACAATAAGCCGGTTAGATTTTGGGACGAGGATTTTTTTGTCCAGAAAAGAAGAGCCCGTGAGATAATAGAAGGAATGATTAAAAGAAAATTTAATCTGTTTTGGGAAACCACCATCCGGGCCGATTATCTAGATAAAAATTTTTTAGATGATGATTTTATGGCTGATTTGAGAAAATCCGGCTGTTATCTTTTATCATTTGGGGCTGAATCCGGCTCGCCTCTGGTTCTTAAAAAAATCCAAAAAGATATTACCAGAGAGCAGATTCTTAATTCGGCCAGACGTTGTTTAAAATACGGTATTGTCCCCCAGTATTCTTTTATGGTTGGTTTGCCGGGCGAGACCAAAAAAGACATGTTTGAAACCATTAGTTTAATTGATAAATTAACAAAATTAAGCCCCGAAGTTCAGATTTTAGGGCCACAGGCCTTTCGGCCCTATCCCGGTTCAGCCCTATATCAAGAATGTTTGGTTTCTGGCTGGCGCGCTCCCCAATCCTTAGAACAGTGGGCTAAAATCATGGAAAATGAGCTTAATTATCTTTCGCCTCAAAATTTTCCATGGTTAAAGGACCCGGATTTTGTGGAGTCATTAGAGGCCTATGTCAGGTTTGGAGCCCATTCTTTTAAGAGCGCTTTGGGTTCAACTGTCAAGGCCAATAAATTCTTGAAAACGCTTTTTATTTTATTATGTAAATTAAGATGGAAATTAAAATTTTTTAAATGGCCGATTGAATTTAAAATAGCCAAAGGAGTAATGATAAAAACATGAGAGTTTTAATGATTTCATTGGATAAGACCTTACTGGGCGCTGATTACAGCGGCGATGTTTTAGAGCGTCATCGGGAATACGCCAAGCGGGCCGGGCATTTAGATATAATTGTTTTTTCCAAAAAAGGATTTAGCCAAAAGAATTTTGGGAGCAA
>Ga0156109_116_pt2 | contig 9236 bp, 8 predicted proteins | sample RifCSPlowO2_02_FD_107762 | JGI IMG/M metagenome (GOLD analysis project Ga0156109, IMG submission 107762) | Candidatus Portnoybacteria bacterium RIFCSPLOWO2_12_FULL_39_9
CCCTTGAGGGCTACTGCTTAGGGGCTGCCCCCGATCTACTATGAAAACTCTCCGCGATTTTAATTTTTATAATAAACGCGTTTTAGTTCGGGCTGATTTTAATGTTTCTTTTGGCGATGATGGGCGAGTTGATGATAAAGAAGATTGGCGTTTAAAAGCAACTCTTCCGACTATTAATTATTTATTAAACCAAAAAGCAAAGATAATTTTATTAAGTCATCTCGGTCGTCCAGACGGCCGGGCAGTAGAAGAATTAAGAATGGACCCGATTGGCCAAAGAATTTCCCAGTTAATAGGTCAGCCGGTTAAAAAACTTGATAATTGTATTGGCCCGGAGGTGGAGCAGGCAATAAAAAAAATGGAAGCAGGTCAAGTAGTCCTTTTAGAGAATGTTCAATTTCATTCTGGCGAGAAAGAAAATAGTCCTGCCTATATTGAATCATTAGCTAATTTAGCTGATTTTTTTGTTATGGATGCTTTTGGTCAAGCGCACCGAGATTACGCTTCAATCAGCGGTCTGCCTAAAAGATTACCCGGCTGCGCTGGTTTGCTTTTAGAAAAAGAAGTTAAAGTTCTTTCTGAAATTTTAGAAAAACCAAAATGTCCATTAGTGGTAATTATCGGCGGAGTGAAAATTTCCACTAAAATTAAAATGATTGAGCATTTTTTAGAAAAAGCGGACAGTTTAATTTTGGGCGGCGCTTTGGCCAATATTGTTATCAGGGCCAAGGGCCTGGCCATTGGCCGGTCTATTATTGAGGAAGAGATGGTTGAGGAAGCGCAGAAGATGGAGCTGACTAATATTAAACTTCACCTTCCGGTAGATGTTATCGTTTCAGTTGATTCAGGTGGCGAGGCGTCAAGCCGGATTGCGCCGGTCGGCAATATTTCCGACCAGGAGATGATTTTAGACATCGGGCCCGACACCATAGAGCTTTTTAAAAGAATTATCAGCGGCGCGGAAATGATTGTTTGGAACGGGCCCATGGGCCTTTTTGAAACGGAAAAATTTGCCGCCGGAACAAAAGCCATAGCCGAAGCAATAGCTCAAGGCCAGGCCTTTTCTTTGGTCGGCGGCGGAGACACTATTAATTGTTTAAACCAGTTAGGGTTATTGGATAAAATTGACCATATTTCCACTGGCGGGGGAGCCATGCTCAAATTTTTGTCCGGCGAGAAACTGCCGGGGATAGAAGCCCTGAAAATAACGAACATTGAACAGTGAACAGCGAACAATATTATTTCGGATTTTACTGTTCTTTGTTCAATGTTCTCTGTTCGCTAATTTATGATTTGGCGTCTTCATCCGCCTAAATTTTCTGAAAGAAAATTTTGGCGTCTTAAACCAAAAGCTCCGGAAGATTTTATTAAACAATTCCCGGAATACAGCCCTTTAGTTTTACAGCTTCTGTATAATCGGGGATTAAAAACTCAACCGCAAATAGATGAGTTTTTTAATTCTGATTATGAGCAAGATCTTCATGACCCATTTTTATTTAAAGGAATGAAAAAGGCGGTCAGCCGGATTTTAAAAGCCGTAAAAAAACAAGAAAAAATAATTGTTTACGGGGACTATGACGCTGACGGAGTTTGTTCCAGCGCTATTTTAATGGATGCGCTTCAAAAAATAGGCGCCCAAAATTTGGCGATTTATATTCCGGACAGAAACAAAGAAGGACATGGGCTTCATTTAAAAGCGGTTAAAAATTTAGCCAAACAAGGCGGCCAATTGATTATTACTTTGGATTGCGGCATTACTGGTTTTGAGGCGGCAGAATCAGCCAATTCTTCGGGTATAGATGTTATTATCGCTGACCATCACCGGCCATTAGAGAAATTACCCAAAGCCAAAGCCGTTATTGATCCGCATCAGCCGGCTGACAAATATCCTTTTAAAGAGCTGGCCGGCGCCGGCGTAGCTTTTAAGCTGGCTCAAGCTTTGTTAAGTAGGGGGGCCGGGGTTCCGGAAGGCATTGAGAAATGGTTTTTAGACTTGGTCGCTTTAGCCACGATTGCCGATGTAATGCCCTTAATCGGAGAGAATAGAACTTTAGTTAAATACGGTTTAGGGGTTTTGGCCCAGACAAAAAGAATCGGTCTTCAAGAACTAATGAAAGCGGTTCGTTTAAATCCGCTGGTTAGCCAACCGTCCTTTAATGGCGAGCCGCCCCTGACCAATCTTGACAGTTATACTCTTGCTTATATTTTGGCGCCCCGGATAAATGTCGCTTCCCGGCTGGACCACGCTAATACGGCTTACCAGCTTTTAATGACTCAATCTAAAAAAGAAGCCGAAGAAATAGCCCGGCAATTAGATATTTTGAATCGTCAAAGGCAGGAAATAACCGATAAAATCGTTAAAGAGATAGAAAAACGATTAGACGGCAAAGACAAGATAGATAAAATTATTTTTGAAGGAGACGCTCATTGGCCTTTGGGCATGGTTGGCTTGGCGGCTTCTAAGATTACCGAAAAATATCATCGGCCCAGTTTTATTTTTAATTTAGCCAAAGAAAAAGCCCACGGTTCTTGGCGCAGTATCCCTGACTTTAATATTATGGCCGCTATTTCCAAGACCGCTGATTTAATGGAAGGTTTTGGCGGCCACCCCGGGGCAGCCGGCTGTGTTATTTTAGAAAAGAATTTAGAATTATTTAAAAAGAAAATTTTAACCATAGCTGATAAACAGCTTAAAGAGGAGGACTTGAAGCCTATTTTAGAAATTGACACCCGACTTTTTCCAGAAGAAATATCTTTTAAAAATTATGACCAAATTCAATCTTTCGCTCCTTTCGGTCAGAACAATCAAGAGCCAAAATTTCTAATTCAGAGTCTTGAAATCAGAGATTTAAGGGTAGTGGGCAACAACGGAAAACATTTGAAATTGGAATTCCTTATTCCTGAACAGGAGGGAAAACTTTTAAGACGGCTTAAAGCCATTGGTTTTGGCTTGGGAGAGAAGGGAGAAAAATTGAAAGTCGGGGATAAAATTGATTTGGTTTTTAAATTTATAATAGACGAGTGGAATGGAACAAGGGATTTACAGATGAAAGTGGTAGATTTAAGGATGTCATCCTGAAGGAGGTCGCCAGAGGCGACTGACCAAAGGATCCCGTAGCTTTTTGGGAGTTTTTGGGAGTCCATCTCTCAAATCTTTTGGAAGATTTGGGAGATGGACTCCCAAATTCAAAACATATGAAGATTATTATTTATACTGACGGCGGCGCCAGGGACAACCCGGGGCCAGCCGCTCTCGGAGTGGTTATCTCTAACGAGAAAAACCAGCCGCTTAAAAGATATTCTGAATTTATCGGAGAAGCGACCAATAATGAAGCGGAATATGCGGCGGTAATTTTCGCTTTGAAAAAAGTCAAGGCCCTTTTTGGGAAAAAGAAGATCAAAAATACGGAAGTAGAAATTCGCTTGGACAGCGAGCTGATTGCCAAGCAATTAGCTCATCAGTATAAAATTCAGGAAGAAAATTTAGGAAAATTATTTCTTAAAATCTGGAATCTGCTTTTGGATTTTGGCCAAGTCAATTTTAAATATATTCCCCGCGAGGAAAATAAAGAGGCGGACAGACTGGTCAATGAAGCGCTGGATAGCCAAGACAGAAATCAGTCGTTTTTATAGCGTTTTTCAATTTGACAAGAGTTTTGTTTGTGGTAATATAGAAAATAACTTAGCTCGGCGCAAGATTTTAGCGCGGGGCAAGTAAGACAGATAGTCGCTTTCGCGTTTTAAGGCGCGGGAGAGGAAAGTCCGGGCGCTCCCTTGATTTTTAATCAAGGAGCAGGGTAGCGGGTAACGCCCGTCGGTCGCGAGGTTAGAGTTGCGAACAGAGACGCCAAAGCCCGAAAGGGTTGAGGCGCCGAGCGTTATTTTGGCGCTTGGCGAGTCCTGATAGAAATATCAGGGGTGAAACGGCTAAATACTTACCCGGGCGCAAGAGCAAACCTAATCAGGGTCTTTTTTATGATTCTTGATTAGTGAAAAGTAGCTCGCTTGAGCCCAATGGTAACATTAGGCCCAGATAGATGACTATCATTTCCCGCCACTTTTATAAAAAGCGGCGGGGACTACAGAACCCGGCTTATAACTTACTTGTCCCGCGCTGAAATTTTGGCGCGGGCTTGGATTTTACCCCGCAAACTATGGAGGTTGAACCTCCATAGTTGATTAAATCTAATACATAGGCGCGGGGTTTACAAATTTAAAAGCGGTTTGGATTCTTTATTGTCAAGGACTTGATTTAGTTTTTATTTATGGCAGAATAGAGACAATGAGACGCTCGGAACTTATTTTTACCGCTATTTTAGTGCCTTTGGATTTTTTGATGCTTTTGGCCGCCGGGTTTTTGGCTTATTATCTGCGGGTTAGCGCTTGGCTGGACCAATACCGGCCGGTGCTTTTTCATTTAAATCTGCCTTTTGAGAAATATTTTCTTTTAATTTTTAGCGTTTCTCTTTTCCTTTTAGCGGTTTTTGCTCTGGTCGGCCTTTATAAGATTAAGCCGGTTCGGCGGACCCTGGATGATTTCTTTAAGATTCTAATCGGTGTTTCAGCCGGCATCATTATTTTAGTTTTTTATATTTTCCTTCGCCGGGAATGGTTTGATTCCCGTTTTTTAATTTTAGCCGGCTGGCTGTTGGCTATCTTTTTTTTGACTGGCGGCCGCTATTTGATGAGCAAAATCCAGACATTTTTAATCAAGAAGTACCAATTCGGCGCTCACCGGGTTTTGGTCATTGGCCGGGACCGCGTCAGCCAGAATATTATCCAGAGCATTAAAAGAGAGCCGAATTTGGGTTATGTTTTGGTGGATAATCTGATTGAGCCGGACTTAGAAGAGATTAAAAACAAAGTCAGAAATCCGGGCGTTGAGGAAATAATTTTAGCCGACCCGGATTGGCCAAAGAAGCGCGTTTTGGAATTGGTGGATTTCTGCGAGGAGAAGCATCTAATTTTTAAATTTGTGCCGAATCTTTTTCAGACCCTAACGGCCAATGCCTTAGTTGAAACATTAGGCAGTCTGCCGATAGTTGAGTTAAAAAGAACGGCTTTGGACGGCTGGGGAAAAATCATTAAAAGAGCCATTGATATTTTCGGGGCTGTTTTGGGTTTAATTTTAATCGGCTTGTTTTTTGGTTGGGTGGCGCCGGTTATTAAATGGGACAGCGCCGGGCCGGTTTTAGTTAAGTTAAAAAGAGTGAGCCGGGGAAAAAATTTTAAACTTTATAAATTCAGGTCAATGGTTAAAGGGGCCGAAGATTTAAAAAAATTTTTATGGACTTATAACGAGAGGAAAGACGGGCCTTTGTTTAAAATGCGAAACGACCCGCGAATAACCAGGGTCGGCCGTTTTTTAAGGCAATATAGAATTGACGAATTGCCCCAACTGCTTAATGTTTTAAAAGGGGAGATAAGCTTGGTCGGGCCGCGGCCCCATCAGCCGGACGAGATAGCGAAATACAAAAAACATCATAAAAAAGTTTTAGCCATCAAATCAGGGATAACCGGTTTGGCCCAGGCCGGCGGCAGCGCGGAATTGTCTTTTGAGGAAGAAGTAAAATTAGATACTTACTATATTGAAAATTGGTCTTTTCTTCTTGATTTGAAGATTTTTTTTAAAACATTAATGATTCTTTTTAGAGATAAGTCAGCTTATTGAGTATTTGTCCAAATTTTTGATTTGGCAACAAATACTTAACCCCCTCCTTTTGCGCAAGCGCGAAAAGGAGGGGGTGCTCAATGTTGTAGCTAAATTGGTTGCTTTAGCAACCACCCAGCACTCAAAATTTTGAGTGCTGGGTGCAAGCGGAGCTTGCATTTCGCTACGCTTGAGCTCCGCTCATAAATTTAGACAACATTAGCATGAAAGTCGCTTTAGTCCATGATTATCTAAATCAATATGGCGGAGGAGAAAGGGTCTTGGAGGCCTTGTGTCAGATTTTTCCCGAAGCGCCGATTTATACTCTGCTTTATGACGAGAAAAGAACCGGCGGCGCTTTTCGCCATAAAAAAATTTATACTTCATTTTTACAGAAAATCCCCTGGCTTAAATCTCACCACCGGCCTTTTTTGATATTTATGCCCTTGGCTATTGAGCAGTTTGATCTTTCATCATACGATTTAGTGCTTTCTGATTCGGCCAGTTATGCCAAAGGAGTGATTACGAGGCCCAACACCCTTCATATTTGTTATTGCCATACGCCAACCCGCTACGCCTGGGACGACAGCCATAGATATATTGAAGAATTTGGCTATCCGGCTTTAATCAAAAAAATCACCCCTTTTTTTATGAATTATATCCGGCTTTGGGATAGTCAGGCCGCTCAAAGAGTGGATAAATTTATTGCCAATTCCCATTTTGTCGCCCAAAGAATCAGGAAATATTATCATCGTGAAGCGGTCGTTATCCATCCGCCGGTTAAAACAAATTTTTTTCAGATTTCTTCAAACACCGACGACTATTTTTTAATGGTTGGCCGGTTTCTGTCTTACAAGCGCTTTGACTTGGCCATTGAGGCCTTTAATCAGTTGGGTTGGCCTCTAAAAATTATCGGCGACGGCCCTCAAAGAAATCAATTAAAAAAACTGGCTAAAAGCAATATAGAGTTTCTGGGATTATTGACAGACGAAAAATTAAAGAATACTTACGCGCATTGCCGGGCTTTTATTTTTCCTCAAGAGGAAGATTTTGGCATTGTCGCTCTTGAGGCGATGTCAGCCGGCCGGCCGATTATTGCTTATCGGGCCGGCGGCATTTTAGAAACCGTCAAAGAGGGGGTGACCGGATTGTTTTTTGACCAACAAACAACGGAATGCTTAATAGAAACTCTTAAAAAATTCAATCGTTCGGATTTTGACCCTCGGGTAATTCGCCAGCATGCTCTGGAGTTTGATGAAGAAGTGTTTAAGGAGAGGATAAAAGAATTTGTGAAATCTCAATTCAAAGTTTAAATGTCAAATAGAATTTAGAATTCGGAATTTAGAATTTGGAATAGGAATATAGAATATTGAATTTAGAATAAAATTTGAATCCCTATATTCTTTATTCTTAATTCTTATTCTAAATTCTATATTCTAAATTCAAAATTCTAAAATGACTATCGGCATTGATATCCGGGTTCTGGCTCGCGGCGCTCGCACCGGCGTAGAAGAATATACCATCGATCTTTTGGCTCGCTTATTTGATTTGGATAAATCAATTCAGTTCAAGCTTTTTTACAATGCCTATCAGAAAGTGTTTCTTAAATATCCTTGGCTTAATTTGCCCAATGTGGAGCTTTACGATTTTAAAATTCCTAATCGCTTCCTTTTTATCTCGGCCCGCTATTTTAATCAGCCGAAAATTGACCGGCTTTTGAAAGGCATTGACGTTTATTTTAACCCTCATTTTTTTGTTGCGCCCGTCTCAGCCAAATGCCGGAAAGTAATCACTTTTCATGATTTGTCGTTTGAGCTTCATCCTTATTTTTTTTCTTGGCGTAAAAGAGTTTGGCAGAAATTTCTGATGAAGACGCAAAGAGAGGCGGAAAAGGCCGATAAAATTATCGCGGTTTCAGAGTCAACTAAACAAGATTTAGTTAATCTTTATAAAATTGAGCCGGAAAAAATCAAAGTTATTTATTCGGGAGTGAATGAAGAATTTAGAATTAAGAATTTAGAATTAAGAATTAAGGAAAAAATTAAAAAGAAATATAATTTGCCGGAAAAATTTATTTTGTATTTTGGAACCATTGAGCCGCGCAAAAACCTTATCGGTTTAATCAAAGCGTTTGAATTATTAAATACAAAATACAAAATACAAAATACCAGATACAAGCTCGTCATCGCCGGCGCCAAAGGCTGGCTTGAGCAAGATATTTTTAAAGCCGCCCGAGAGTCAAAATACAGCCGAGATATAATTTTTACCGGTTTTGTTGAAGAGCAAGACAAAGCCGAGCTTTATAACTTAGCCGAGCTTTTTGTCTACCCAAGTTTTTTTGAAGGCTTTGGTTTCTCGCCTTTGGAAGCGATGGCCTGCGGCTTGCCCACTATTGTTTCTCATAACTCATCTTTGCCGGAAGTGGTCGGCGAGGCCGCCATTATGATTGACCCGTATAATATCGATGAATTGGTTTGGGCCATGGAAATGGTTTTATTAGATAAAGATTTAAGAGAGCAATTAAGAGAGAAGGGAATTGAACAGGCAAAAAAATTTTCCTGGTCAAGGTGCGCTCAAGAGACATTAGAGATTTTAACAGAGGCAGGAAATAAAGAATAAGATATTCCCTGAGCGAAGCGTCGGCGAAGCCGACGCGAAGTCGAAGGATATAAGTATTCGACTTGCTTCGCTCGCTCAGGCAATAAATACTAAATGTTTTATAAAGACCAAATAAAAATCATGGAACCCTGCACTTTTTTCGCGGATAGTCTGGGGCGGCCTGCTTCGCCCATTGAGGGGTGGCCTACCGCGCCCGACATCGCCTTTGGCGAAGTCAAAGGCGGGCGGGTTCGGCCGCGCAGGCCGCGAGAAAAAAAATTAGTTTTTGGCCTATCTAAGATTTTTGGTATTGATACGGCGAAAAAAGCGCGGGGTTCTCAATCCTCTAACCAAATCAGACCTGCCCGCCATTCGCCTGAGGCGAAGCCGATGGCAGGCGGGGATTTGGAGAGGATTGGAATTGACGCGCGATTTTTCGGGTCCAGACAAAAGGGATTAGGCCGGTATGTTCAAAAGTTGGTTGAAGGATTAGAAAAAAATACCAGATACCAGATACCAGATACCAGATACAATTTTATTGTTTTCCTCCGCCGAGAAAATTGGCATGACTACCAACCTCAAAATCATCTTTTCAAAAAAGTTTTGGCCGATTATAAATGGTACGGTTTTAAGGAACAGATTTTTATGCCCTTTAAAATCCGGCAAGAGAAAATTGATTTAATGCATTTCCCGCATTTTAATCTGCCGATTTTTTGCCCAACGCCTTTTGTAGTGACCATTCATGATTTGGTTCTTAAAAAATTTCCGACCCGCCGGGCCTCTACTTTTGGTCTAATTTTATATCGGCTAAAAAATTTAGCTTATCAGTTGGTTATTTGGTTGGCGGTCAAAAGAGCCAAAAAAATAATTGCGGTTTCTAGTTATACTAAGCAGGATATTTTAAGATATTTTAAGGTGAGGCCGGAGAAAATAGAGGTGGTATATGAAGGAGCGCCGCAGCCAGGCTGGGGGGCTGCCCCCCATGGGG
>Ga0156109_113_pt1 | contig 7478 bp, 7 predicted proteins | sample RifCSPlowO2_02_FD_107762 | JGI IMG/M metagenome (GOLD analysis project Ga0156109, IMG submission 107762) | Candidatus Portnoybacteria bacterium RIFCSPLOWO2_12_FULL_39_9
ACCCCACCAATCACTCAACTACGAGACGCCGATAAAGTTCAATAATTCTATTAAAGTGTCACCTATGTGCCCGTCAAGTACACCGGATTGTCTGTTGTTTTGAAATAAGGTATACTTAAAGCGCATGAAAAAAATTCTCATTATTGAAGATGAAGAGTCGTTACTAGAAATGTATCGGGCCCGTTTTGAAAAAGCCGGCTACGAGGTTTTAACTGCCCCAAACGGCTGTTCGGGCATTGAAATCGCCCAAAAAGAAAAGCCTGTTTTGATTCTATTAGATCTCTTAATGCCAAAATTTGACGGCTATGAAGTGATTAAAGCCCTCAAAAAGAACTCTCAAACTAAAAAAATCCTGATTTTGATTTTTTCCAATCTGGCCCAGCCCGACGAAATTGAAAAAGGCCTGAAATTGGGAGCTAATGATTATGTGATTAAAACCGATTTGACGCCGACCGAACTTTTAAATAAGGTGGAAAGAATACTGGCGCGGGCCAAGGAGCCGAAAAAATTTATAAAAAAACGGGTCTTAATTATTGAAGATGAAAAAGAAATTGCTCGGCTTTATCAGGAAAGATTAACTAAAGAGGGTTTTGAAACGGAGATTGCCAATAACGGAGCCTGGGGACTTAAACTGGCTGCTCACGGCGATTTTGACATTATTCTTCTGGATATGGTTATGCCAGTGATGGACGGCTATGAGGTTTTAAAGCAAATAAAAAAAGATTTAAGAACGCAAAAAGTTCCTGTTTTGGTTTTTTCCAATTCAGCCCAAGATGAAGAAATCGCCAAAGTCCTGGAAATGGGCGCTCGCGACTATTTCCTTAAATCAAAAATGACGCCGGCCCAAGTGGTAGAGGAGGTAAAGAATGTCCTGAAAGAATAAGCTTGGAGCAGCTCCGAGCTTATTCCGAATCCCTGCGCCAAACTCATGAATCGCATTTCAATTATTGAAACAACTGAAAAAATTGGCCAGTCAATCAAGCTGGCTGGCTGGGTGCATAAAAGGCGGGACCACGGTCGGGTTATTTTTATTGACCTGCGAGACAGAAGCGGACTGGTCCAATTGGTTTTCAATCCGCAAAATAAAAAGGTTTATGAATTAGCCGCTTCTTTAAGGCCGGAGTGGGTGATTGGGCTGGAAGGAAAAGTTGGGGAACGGCCAAAGGGCATGGCCAATCCAAAAATCCCGACCGGAAAAATTGAAGTGGAAGTGGAAAAATTAGAAATTCTGAACAAAGCTAAAACACCGCCTTTTGAAATAAGCGAGGAAAAAGAAGTTAATGAAGAAGTTCGGCTAAAATATCGCTATTTAGATTTAAGGCGGGAAAAAATAAAAAATAATTTGATTTTACGCCATCGGGTAGTTAAATTTATCCGAGATTTTTTAGAAAAAAATGGCTTTTTAGAAATTGAGACCCCGATTTTAACCAAAGCCACGCCCGAAGGAGCCAGGGATTATCTTGTGCCTTCAAGAATTTATCCGGGAAAATTCTACGCCCTGCCTCAATCTCCCCAACAATATAAACAGCTTTTAATGGTGGCTGGGATAGAAAAATATTTTCAGATTGCCAGATGTTTCAGGGATGAAGACACAAGAGGGGACAGACAGCCGGAATTTACCCAACTGGATTTAGAGATGAGTTTTGTAACTCAAGAAGATATTTTAAATTTAATAGAGGAGCTTTTTACGAGTTTAGTAAAAAATATTTGTCCCTCCAAAAAAATTACTCAGTCTCCTTGGCCCCGATTATCTCATCGCGAAGCCCGGAAAAAGTATGGCACCGATAAGCCGGATTTAAGAAAAAATAAAAAAGACTCTGATGAGCTGGCTTTCGCGTGGATAACTGATTTTCCTCTTTTTGCCAAGCAAACAGAAGATGATTTTTTCCATGGCTCCGGCTCTGCTAAGTTCGCTCCCTCTCATCATATGTTTACCGCTCCTCACCCCGACGATATCGCTCTTTTAGATTCAGACCCTTTAAAAGTTAGGGGATTGCAGTATGATTTTATTTTAAACGGTTATGAAGTCGGTGGCGGCAGTATTAGGATTCATCAGCCGGAAATTCAGGAAAAAATATTTAATTTAATCGGCTTTACCAAAGAACAAAAAAAACAATTTGAACATATACTTACGGCTTTTACTTACGGCGCGCCGCCGCATGGCGGAATTGCGCCCGGCATTGACCGATTTGTAATGATTTTAGCCGGCGAACCGAATATCCGCGAAATAATGGCTTTTCCCAAAACCGGCGATGGCCGTGATTTAATGATGGAAGCGCCGAGCGAAGTTAGCCCGGCTCAATTAAAAGAATTACATATAAAAATAGTGAAATAATTTATGCCGCCTCTTAAATACCTTATCAATTTCTTAGATAAATCAAAAATCAAATATGAAATCTTAGAACACAGGACGGTTTATACGGCTATGGACAAAGCCCGGACTTTGCATTTAGAGCCGAAAATAGTGGTTAAAACAGCCGTGGTCAAATTCAATAACAGCTATGCGCTGGCTCTGATTCCGGCCGACAAACTTTTGGCCCAAAATAAGTTGAAAATATCGGTTAATCAATGGCGCCGGAAAAGGGAACCCGCCAGCAACGCTTCGCCCGCCGCCAAGACTGCCATCTGGCTGTCGGGCTGGCGTAGCAATGCGGGCAGAGAGAAAGCGGTGAAAAAAATTGACTTTGCCAGCGAGACCTGGATGAAAAAAAATCTTTCCGGAAAAGTGGGGGCTGCGCCCCCATTTGGCCAGCTTTTTAAATTGCCGGTTTTTATTGACAACATCTTGCTTCGCCAGTCAAAATTAATTGTTAATGCCGGCGATTATAATTTTTCTCTTAAATTAACCGGAGCAAGTTTTAAAAAAGTAATGGGCGAAGCGGTTAAGGGAAGTTTTGCTAAACAATAAACAAGGCACGCCCTTAAGGGCGTGCCTTAAGGGCGTGCCTTTGCCTTGAAAAATATTATGTTTGTTAAGATTCTATCTATCGTTCTGATAATTTTTAATCCGCTTTTTTTAGCTTTTTTTCATCGGCCTTCGGCTGAAAACATTGCCGCAACAGAAAACAAAAACGCGGCTGAAATAGAAACAGCCGAACTGCCATTGAGCCAATCGTTAAAAGACGCTGCCAATCCGAGCTTAGCCAGTCTTATTTCCGGCCTGATGGTTTCGGCCAACGGCCAAGCCAATCCTGATTTTTTACCCATCCGGGACTGGTCTGTTGAAGAGCCGGATATTGAGGCAAAAGCCGCACTGGTCTTTGGCAGTCAAAACGATAAAATTCTTTATCAAAAAAACATAGAAGAAGCCCTGCCCATAGCCAGTTTGACAAAGTTGATGACCGCTTTAATAATTTTGGAAAACGCAGACCCGGAACAAATTGCCGCCATCAGTAAAAAAGACATAGAGGCCTACGGCGACATTGGAAACCTGGTGGTTGACGAAAAAATTTCAGTTAAAAATTTGCTTTATATCGCGCTCTTGGAATCAAGCAACGACGCGGCCGCGGCGCTTGCTTCCAGCATAAATTTGGGAGCTTCGCTCCCATTTGGGAGCGAAGCTCCCAAATTTGAATCTTTCGTTTTTCTAATGAATCAAAAAGCCGAAGAATTGGGCCTCAAGAACACTCATTTCATAGACCCGACCGGCTACAGCCCCCAAAATGTTTCAACTGCCCTTGATTTGGCTAAATTAGTAAAATATACTTTTATTCAGCCGCTCCTCTGGGAAATTCTAAAAACCCAAAGCATTGATTTACAATCAGCCGACGGAAAAATCAACCATCATTTGGTCAATAATAACCAGCTCTTGCGTCTTTCAAAAGCGATTGGCGGAAAAACCGGCTATACAGAAGAAGCCGGGGGATGTATTATTTTAGTTACGCAAACTCCAAAAGGGGATTATTTAATTTCTGTGATTTTAGGTTCAGAAGAAAGATTTTCTGAAATGGAAAAGTTGGTTAATTGGGTTGAGAAAGCGTATCTTTGGTGAAATCATGAAACTTTGAGGAGCCTCGCTCCTAAAGGATTTAGGAGCGAGGCTCCTCAAAGTTTATATTTCAGGTTTTAAGTTTCATAAACCGATGAATGAAATCTTTGCCATTTCCCATATCCTCGGTTTTGCGGCCTTGGCCTTTTTAACGGCCATGGCTTGGACACCCGGCTTGGAGCATTTTCTATATAAATACCGGCTGGGCAAACAAATCAGGAGCGAGGGAGCGCCGATTTTCAATAAACTTCACAAAAAAAAAGAAGGCACGCCGACTATGGGCGGGGTTTTGGTTTGGGGAACGGCTTTGTTTTTGGCCTTGCTGTTCTTCTGGCTGGCCAAAATAGCGCCGGGGACTATTTTTGAGAAATTGAATTTTTTAAGCCGCGGGCAAACTCTTCTGCCTTTGGGCGCTCTTGTCGCTTCGGCTCTGGTCGGCCTTTTTGACGATTTATTGGGTGTTTTCAAAATCGGGCGCAACGGAGGCGGCCTCCAGATGCGGCATCGCCTTTTAATCTATACGGTGATTGCCGCTTTCGGCGCCTGGTGGTTTTTCTGGAAACTGGAATGGGATTTAGTTCATATTCCTTTTGTCGGCGATTTTAACATCGGCTGGTGGTATATCCTTCTCTTTGTTTTTATCCTGGTGGCCACGGCTTTTTCCGTCAACGAAACCGACGGCTTGGACGGCTTAGCCGGCGGCGTGCTTTTAATCGCTTTTGGCGCTTATGCCGTCATCGCCTTTATTCAAGGCAGAATGGACTTAGCGGTTTTTTGCGGAGTGATTATCGGCGGGCTTCTGGCTTTTTTGTGGTTTAATATCCATCCGGCCCGTTTTTTTATGGGCGATACCGGCGCTATGTCTTTGGGTATCACCCTGGGCGTTATCGCCATGCTGACTAACGCTTTTCTCCTGCTTCCTTTGCTCGGCTTTATCTTGGTTTTAGAATCCGGCTCGGTTATTATTCAAGTTCTCTCTAAAAAAATCAGAGGCAAAAAAGTCCTTTTGTCAGCGCCTCTTCACCATCATTTTGAAGCCAAGGGCTGGCCGGAAACAAAAATAACTGAAAGATTCTGGATTGTGGCCGGCGTCATGGCGGTTATGGGATTGATTTTGGTTTTAATTGAAAAGATAGTTTGAACTTAAACTTTAGGGTCAGACCCTTACAATGGTCTGACCCTAATATTATGAACATCAAAGATTTCAAAAACAAAAAAATAACGATCATGGGTTTGGGACTGCACGGCGGGGGAGCGGGCGCGGCTAAATTTTTCAGTCAAGCCGGGGCCAGGGTTTTGGCGACAGACCTAAGAAACAAAGAAGAACTCAAAGAATCTTTAGAAAAATTAAAAGGACTGCCGATTAAATTTGTTTTGGGCCAGCACCGGAGCGAAGATTTTATCAACACCGATTTAGTCGTCAAAAATCCGGCTGTTTCTGAAAAATCAAAATATCTTCAGCTCGCCCAGAAAAATAAAGCGCCGATTGATACCGATGTCGGCATATTTTTTGAGCTTTGCCCGGCTCCGATTATCGGCGTTACCGGCACCAAAGGCAAGTCAACCACCGCTTCTTTAATTGCCAAAATGCTGGCCCAAAAATATTCCAAAGTTATTTTAGCCGGCAATATCCGCGCTTCGGTTTTGGAAAAATTATCTGAAATTGATAAAAACAGTTTAGTGGTTTTAGAGCTTTCCAGCTGGCAATTAGCCGGTTTAAGGCCTCATCGCAAAAGCCCCGGGACCGCGGTTATCACCAATATTATGCCGGACCATCTTAACCGATATCAAACCATGGCTGAATATATTGAAGATAAAAAATGTATTTTTAAATGGCAGAAAAGTAAAAACTATCTAATTCTTAATTATGATGATAAAATAGTCAGAGAATTGAACGGCTCGGCCAAATCTCAAGTTATCTATTTTACCGCTGAAAACGGACCATTGGAAGAAATAAAAGGGGGCTTTGTCAAAGGGGATAAAATTTTTTTAAAAAAAGAAGCGGTTTGTTCTTTAGAAGATATTAATTTGGCCGGTCAGCATAATCTAAACAATGTTTTAGCGGCTGTCACTACGGCTTCTTTATACGGAGTTTCAGCCAAATCAATCAAAAAAGCGCTTAAAAAGTTTAAAGGACTGGAAGGACGGCTAGAAATAATCGCTCAAATAAACGGAGTGAAATATATCAATGATACAACCGCCACCACTCCCGAAGCTGTTTTAGCCGGCCTTAATTCTTTTTCGGCCAAACAAGGCATAATTCTTATTGCCGGCGGCGCGGATAAAAATTTGGATTTTTCTCAATTAGCTGAAAAGATTGTTAAAAAAGTCAAGGGACTGCTCCTTTTACCCGGTACTGCCACAGATAAAATAGAAACAGCCCTCGAAAAAATAGCGTCCTCAGAGGACGCTATAAGGATTATAAAAGTTAGCCAAATGTCTGAAGCGGTTCAAGAGGCCTCAAAATTAGCCGCGACCGGAGATATTGTTCTTCTTTCGTCCGGCGCCGCCAGCTTTGGACTATTCAGGCATGAGTTTGAAAGGGGAGAAGAGTTTAAGAAAGCAGTGTCTCTATTAAAGAATTTAGAATCTGGAATTTAGAATTTAGAATAAGAATCAAGAATAACGAATATGGGATTTATTTTTTATTCTAAATTCAATATATTCTATATGCCCATTCTAAATTCTATATTCTATGACAAAACCACATCATCCCGACTACATCCTTATTTTCACGGTTATCGCTTTGGTTGTTTTTGGTCTGATAATTTTAACCAGCGCTTCGGTGGTTATTTCCCAAGAAACTTTTGGCCAGAGTTATTATTTTTTAAAACATCAATTGCTTTACGGGCTTTTAGCCGGATTAATTTTTTGGTGGCTCGGCCAAAAAATTTATTATCAGACCTGGGCCAAACTCACCCTGCCCCTTCTGTTTGTTAGTTTAGTTCTTTTGGTCTTGGTTTTTCTGCCTCAAATAGGCTATCAATACGGCGGAGCCAATCGGTGGATTGTCTTAGGCCCGGTTTCTGTTCAGCCGGCCGAAATTACTAAATTAACTTTTATTCTTTACTTAGCCGCTCTCTTGGCGAAAAAGAAAGAAAAGGTGGCTGACGTTTCCCAAGGCCTTGTTCCTTTTTTGGTCATCACCGTTTTGATCGGCATTTTAATCGCTTATCAGCCCGATGCGGGCACTTTGGGTATTATTGTTTTAACCGCCGGCCTGATTTATTTTTTAGCCGGCGCTAAAATATCTCATTTGTTCGTGATTGGTCTTTTGGGTTTGGCTAGTTTTTTTCTCTTAATAAAAACAGCCGCCTATCGCATGGATCGGCTGAATGTTTTTCTTCGTCCGGAAACTGACCCCCAAGGCATTGGCTATCAAATAAATCAGGCCTTATTAGCTATTGGCTCCGGCGGTCTTTTTGGCCGGGGTCTGGGACACAGTTTACAAAAATGGCAATATCTGCCCGAACCGATCAGCGATTCCATT
>Ga0156109_118_pt1 | contig 6908 bp, 8 predicted proteins | sample RifCSPlowO2_02_FD_107762 | JGI IMG/M metagenome (GOLD analysis project Ga0156109, IMG submission 107762) | Candidatus Portnoybacteria bacterium RIFCSPLOWO2_12_FULL_39_9
AAAGTTCAATAATTCTATTAAAGTGTCACCTATGTGCCCGTCAAGTACAGGAGCTTGACAAAGGTTTTGAACTTGATAAAATTGATAGTAATAAAAACTAAAGGTCGGAAAGTAAAAATAATTTTAAAAATATGAGAAAAATTGTTTCATTTGTTTTAGGGGTTCTGATTTCTGGTTCGGGCGCTGGTTTGGGCGGTATGGTTTTTTTGCCGGCTAAAGTTGTTCCTTCGGGACAAACCATTGTTGCGCCAGAAACTGCCATAGACCGCTCTCCGGCTCTGGATTATATTGACATTATCCACTTTAAAAAAGGTTTTGCCAAACCGCCTTGGGCCGGCGGCGATAAAGGAGGTCCGACTTGCTACGGCTTTATCAGTAAAGGAGCAAAATTAACAGAAACAGAAAATCTTTATGTAAATGACGCCAATTCTTTAATGGCTTCAACTGATGTTTTGAGCGGCGTTTCTAATTCGGCAAACACTTGGGACACAGAAACTGTTTCCACTATTTTTGGAAGTTATATCTCTGATTCAACGGCAAACTTTGACGAGGGCAATAGTCCTGATGGCAAAAACGAAATTTCCTTTGGCAAATATCCTCAAGCAGGAGTGATTGCCGTTACCAGGATTTGGGGAATTTTTTACGGCCCGCCCCAAAATCGCTATATTGACCAGTTTGATATTCTGTTTAACACTGCTTATTCTTGGGGCAATGCTGATACTAATCTTATTAGCGTGATGGACTTCCGGAATATCGCCACTCATGAAATTGGTCATGGTGTTGGTTTGGCTGATATTTATGAAACCGGTTGTTCTGCGGTGACCATGTATGGTTATTCTGATTATGGCGAAATCCAGAAAAGAAGTCTTGAACCAGCCGATATTATTGGCCTTCAGAAATTGTACGGAATTTAATTAGCGACTGATAGTAAAAAGATAGATAACGAGTGATGTGAAATTCAATTAGTTTATTCCCTGAGCAATTAAACTATGGAGGTTCAACCTCCATAGTAGTCAATTCCTACAGATAACAAAATCTCCTTATGGGGGATTTTGTTTTTGAGAGAGTTTTGGTATAATAAAAATAGTGGCTATTAATAAAGTCATTAAAGTTTTGATTCTTTCTGATGTGGCTCTTATGACCGGACTTGGTTTTGTCGCGCCGATTTTTGCTATTTTTATTACTAATAATATTTCCGGCGGCAATGTGGAGGTAGCCGGTTTTGCCGCGGCTGTTTATTGGATTGTTAAATCATTAGTGATTATCCCTTTGGGCCGATATTTAGACAGAAATCATGGCGAAAAAGACGATCTTTGGTTTATTATCATTGGCAATCTTTTGGCCGCCATCGCTGTTTTTGGTTATCTTTTTTCTTCTTTGCCCTGGCATATTTATCTTTTGCAGGCCATTTACGCTTTGGGCATGGGAATGAATATCCCCGGCTATACGGCTATTTTTACCCGTCATATTGATAAAGGCAGAGAAGCGTTTGATTGGAGCGTCAGAGTCGCTTTAGTTGGAGTAGGCATAGGAGTCGCCAGCGCCTTGGGCGGAATAGTGGCTTATAATTTTGGTTTTAATCTGCTTTTTATTGGCATTGGGATTTTTATTCTTTTAAGCGCTTTTTTGCCTCTTTTTATTTTAAAAGAGATGAAACCAAAGGACAAAAAATCAGTCAGGATTCCGGAAGCAAAAACAATGTCTTTGCCGGCGCCGAAAGAGTAGTTTTGGAGCAGCTCCATTGGAGCAGTTCTGAAATTCAGAACTGCTCCAATGGAGCTGCTCCAAATGGCTAACTATGAGCAATTTGGAATTAGCCAAAATATTTTATGAAATCGCGGAATTGCTTGAGATGCAGGATATAGCGTTTAAACCCCGGGCATATGAAAGAGCGGCCCGCACTTTAGAATCTTTGGAAAAAGACGTCAAAGAGATTTATCAAGAGGGCGGCTTAAAGGACTTGGAAGTATTGCCCGGCATCGGTAAAAGTATCGCCTTAAAAATTGAAGAATTTATTAAAACCGGTCGGGTTAAGGATTACGAAAGGTTAAAGAAAAAGTGTCCGGTTGACATTGAGGCGCTCACGGCCATTGAAGGTTTGGGAGCCAAAAAAATCAAGGTTCTTTATCAGAAATTAAAAATCAGAAACTTAAAGGATTTAGAAAAAGCCGCCAAGGCGGGCCAAATTAGAAAATTAGCCGGTTTTGGAGAGAAAAGCGAAAAAAATATTTTACAGGGTTTGGCTTTTGTTAAAAAAACCAAAGGAAGATTTCTGCTTGGCTTTATTTTACCAACCGTTAAAGAGATTATTAAAGATTTAGAAAGTTTTAAGGAAGTTCAACGGATTAGTCCGGCTGGTTCAATACGTCGGATGAAAGAAACTGTCGGCGATATTGACATTTTGGTTACTTCCATTCAGCCGGAAAAGGTAATGGAATTTTTTGTTAAGCGGCCGGATGTGGTAAAAATCTGGGCCAAGGGGCCGACCCGGTCTTCGGTTCGGCTAAAACAGGGTTTGGATTGCGATTTACGGGTAATTAAAAAAGAAAGTTTTGGCGCGGCGCTTCAGTATTTTACCGGCAGTAAAGACCATAATATCGCTGTTCGCCGCTTGGCCCAGGAAAAAGGACTTAAATTAAACGAGTACGGCGTTTTCAGGGGTAAAAAAAGAATTGTTGGAAAAACCGAAGAAGGAGTTTATCGGGCCATTGGCTTGTTTTATATTGAACCGGAATTAAGAACCAATACCGGCGAAATTGAGGCGGCCCAAAGGGACTTTCAGGGCAAGCCGGCTGGTTTGCCAAAAATAATCGGCTACGATGATATTTTAGGCGACTTACAGGTTCATACCAAATGGAGCGACGGCTCGCAAAGTATTGAAGAGATGGCTAAGCAGGCGAAAAATTTGGGCTATCAATATATCGCCATTACCGACCATACCGGCCAGTTAAGAATTGCCAATGGCTTGGACGAGAAAAGACTATTAAGGCAAATGGCAGAGATTGATAAAATAAATAAAGGTTTCAGGTTTCAGGTTTCAGGTTTCAAGATTCTTAAGGGTTGCGAAGTTAATATTAAAAATGACGGCAATTTGGATATGCCGGACGAGATTTTGGCTAAATTAGACATAGTTTTAGCCGCTGTTCATTCTAATTTTAAGATGGATAAAGCCACGATGACTAAAAGATTGATTCGAGCTATGGAAAATCCTCATGTTGATGTTATTGTTCATCCAACCGGCCGGGTGATTATGAGACGGGAGCCGTATCAATTGGATTTTGAAGAAATTTTTAAAGCCGCCCAAAAAACCAAGACCGCCTTAGAAATCAATGCCTATCCCAACAGATTGGATTTAAAAGATACTGATATAAGACAGGCGATTGAAGCCGGAGTAAAATTGGTTATCAATACCGATTCGCATAATATCAATCAGCTTCATTTTATGGAGCTGGGCATTAGCCAGGCCCGGCGCGGCTGGGCAGAAAAGAGAGACGTTTTAAATACCCGGCCATTAGAGAAATTATTGGAGAATTTTCATTAGGGTCAGTAGGGTCAGACCCTTCATAAGGGTCTGACCCTACTGACCCTAATGAAAATAGTATTTCGCAGCTAATTATGAAAAACTGGTTTTTAGTTGTTATTTGGATGGGCTTTATTTTTTTTCTTTCGCATCAGCCGGATTTAAAATCAGGCCTTTCCGGCAACTTGGATTTTATTTTTAGAAAAACAGCTCATTTCCTTGAGTACGCTGTTTTGACTTGGCTATTCTTTCGGGCTTTTAGAGGGACAAATTTAGGATCCTTTGATTTAGGAGCCTCGCTCCTAAAAGCTTTTAGGAGAGCTTTTAGGAGCGAGGCTCCTAAATCAAAGGATCCTAAATCAACTTTTAAGTCCGCTTTAATTTTGGCCATATTTTTTTCAATTCTTTACTCTTTTTCCGATGAATGGCATCAGAGTTTTGTTTTTGGGCGCGACAGCTCTTTAGGGGATGTGGGAGTTGATAGTTTCGGGGTTATTTCAGCCGCTTGGCTGATTAAAAGAAAAATGGTAAGATGGCGATGATAAAATATGTTTAGCATTTCTCAAAAATCAAGTGTCGGCTTAGATTTGAGTGATAGTTCTTTTAAGATTGTCCAGCTAAAAAGAAAGAGAAAGGGGTTGAGCCTAGTCAGCGTTTTTAAAAAGGATATTCCGGTCGGTTTAATTCAGGCCGGGGAAATTAAAAAAGAAGAAGAGCTGGTCGGCATCTTAAAAGAGACCTTGTCTCGAGTAGAGGGCGAGCCAATAAAGACAAAACAGGTGGTCTGTAATTTGCCGGAGGAAAAAGTTTTTATCCGGGTTATTCAACTGCCTAAGATGAAAAAAGATGAGATTGAAGGCGCTATTAAGTGGGAAACGGAAACTCACATTCCTTTGTCCGTTGACGAAGTCTATTTGGACTGGCAAGTAATTAATCCAATAAAAAATCATCTTGACCATTTAGATATTTTAGTGGCCGCGGCTCCAAAAACTTTAGTGGAAAGTTATCTCGGCGTTTTGAAAAAAGCCGGCTTAAAACCATTGGCTTTAGAGCCCGAATCAGCGGCGGTTATCCGAAGCCTAATCAAAGAAGATGAAGACGTCAGACCGACTATGATTGTTGATTTGGGAGCCACCGGCGCCAATTTTGTTATTTTTTCCGCTTCGGCCATACGTTTTACTTCTCATATTTCTGTTTCCGGCGAGTCCTTTGCCCGGGCAATTATGAAAAATTTAGGCGTGAGTTTGGAAAAGGCCGAAGAATTGAAAATTAAAATTGGCTTGGACAAGACAATTCAAAACAAAACTGATTTTGATAAAACCCCGGCAGAAGACAACAGGATTTATCAGGCCCTGGAGCCGCTGCTTAATGATTTCTCAAAACAAATTCAGGATTATATTATTTTTTATCAGGGACAGAGAGGTCATATCCACGGTCCTGACGGAATGATTGCCCAAGTTTTACTTTGCGGCGGCGATTCCCTTTTAACCAACTTGCCCGCTTTTCTTTCCCGTAAATTAAATTTAGATGTTCGTTTGGGCAATCCCTGGATAAATATTTATAAAGAACCGCCCCAAGAAGTTCTTGGCTTAACTTATAAAGAATCATTGGCTTATACTACGGCTTTGGGCCTGGCCCTTAGAAGTTTTTGAATTATGAATCATGAATTATGGGTTTAATTCTTGATTCTTGATTCTTGATTCTTGATTCAGCTTAACCTTCTCCCTCCAAAAGAAAAAAAAGAGTTTGAATCCACTGAGACGCGGCGCTGGTTTTTTCTTTTTGGCAATCGGCTTTTCTTCTTTTTGATTATTTTTATTCTACTTTGTCTAAGCGCTTATTTTTACCTTTCAATTATTTTAAAATCCCAAGAAAAATTAATAGAGATTGAAGAAAATCATTTTAAAACCAGTCAGTTAAGCCAACTTGAAAGAGAAATTGAACAAACCAATCAGAAACTTCAAGAGATTTATAATCTCCAAAAAGACTTAAAACCCATGACGCCGGTCTTAGAGAAGCTCACCGACTTGAGGCCGGAAGGGGTTTATCTGATTGGTCTTTCTTATCAGAAAGACGACGGCCAAATCAGTCTTAATGGCCGAGCGGACAGCCGGGAGCAATTTCTTGTTTTTCAAAAAAACTTAGGGGAAGAACCCCGGTTTATTGACCTTAATTCGCCCATTTCCAATCTACTCAAGCAGAGAGATATAAATTTTAATCTGACTTTTAAGGTGAAAGATAATGATAATACGATGCTGAAATTACCCCAATCCGCCGATGAACTTAACGAAATACAATGATAATATTTTCCGGTTCTAAAAAATTTTTCGCGATTTTAGCCCTTGGTTTTATCATTTTAGCTGTTTTTATCTGGCTTTTTATTTTGCCCTTGCTGAATAAAATTAAAATTGTTTCTCAAAAATATTTAGACAATCAGGAAATTATTTTGAAATTTAAGGACAGAAACTCGGCCATTAAAGACCTTAAGGAAAATTATCCAGGAGAAAAAAATGATTTGTCCGAAGTCAAAGGGGCTTTTTTGCCAAAAGAAGAAGCGGTTGATTTTATTTCCACCTTAGAAACTATTGCCAAGCGAACCAATAATATTTTTGAGATTCAATTGGCCAAACCCCCGGCCGGAAAAGAAAAAATTTCTTCCTTTGATTTCCGCATTTCTTTATGGGGCAGTTTTAATAATTTATTGGATTTTATAGCCAATTTGGAAAACGAACCCTATCCGCCCTATCGTCTGATCGGTCTAGAAAACCTGACCATAAAAAGATTAACCGATAATGACTTAGAAACCTTGGAAATAGGCCTGGCGCCAGGCGCCATTCAGAGCGTTTTAAGCGTTAAAATTTACATTCAATGATTAAAATTTTTTTGTTCAATCCTAAAAAAATCTATCTTTTTTTAAGAGCTTATCAGAATATTATTTTAGCCGTAATTTTTGCGTTGCTTCTCGGTCTTAATGTTCTCATTTTTTATCAATATGTTTATTCGGTTGTTGAAAAACAGCCGGAAATTCAAATTAAAAAAACAGCGGTCAATCGTGAAATTCTTCAGAAGATTTTAAGCGAGGTAGCCGAGCGCCGGGAAACTTTGAGCCGGGCGCTAAAAACCGAATATCCTGACCCGTTTAAGTAGATAAGCAGATAAGAAAACAAGAAGATAAGCAATAAACAAAAACGATCTTTAGTGAGTCGTTTTTTATCTAAGTTTGCTTTTTCTATTTTTTCAATATACTATGAAATTAAGCGCCTGTAGCTCAGTGGATAGAGCGAAGGGTTTCTAACCCTTAGGTCGCGGGTTCGAGTCCTGCCAGGCGCACCAAATTGGACTTCGTGATTTTTTGTGGGGGGAAGCAGAGGTTTGCTCGCCGCGCCGT
>Ga0156109_101_pt1 | contig 4577 bp, 6 predicted proteins | sample RifCSPlowO2_02_FD_107762 | JGI IMG/M metagenome (GOLD analysis project Ga0156109, IMG submission 107762) | Candidatus Portnoybacteria bacterium RIFCSPLOWO2_12_FULL_39_9
AAACTGACGAAATGGTTGAAAAAATTATCAAAATCTTAATGAATTTTAGTTCGTCAAACGACTAATGCCCTAAATTAAGAGCTATTTAGTTCTCGCGGCGCAGAGGGCGAATAGCCCCGACCGAGCACTCAAAATTAAAGTTTTGAGTGCTCGGGAGTGCGCCGCCATAGAATATCTCGCAAAATTAGGGCGGGGTTAATTTTTAGGCCAAGCCTTTTATTCTTCGCCCATCCCCACATAAATCACTTCCGGGTTCACCGGGTCAACGGCAATATCCTTAATGAGCTTTTTGCTTGGTATCTCGTAAACGGTCCAATTCTCTCCTTGATCCAAACTCCGGTATAAAACCGAACCGGCGCCATAGTATAAATGATCTGTGTTCTGGGGGTCGGTGGCTAAACTTGAAATAACTGTTGATTCAGGCGGAATAATGATATTGACCGGCTGCCAGCTTCCTCCGCTGTTATTGGAACGTAAAAGGCCGAATTTTGAACCGGCGTAAATAATATTCGGTCTTTGGGCGTCAATGACTAATTTTTCCACCTGTTCGGCTTGCCTAAATTCTTTAAGGACCGCTTCAAAAGATTCCCAGTTCAAGCCCTTATCGTTGGTTTTATAAATTCCTTTATTAAAAGTGCTTAAATAAACAACTCTCGTGTCCTGCGGATTAACCACGATGTCAGAAATCACATCGTCAAACCAGCGCATCAATTTCCATGATTTGCCAAAGTCAGCGCTTTTTAAAAATCCGCCCTGGGCCGTGCCAATATAGACTATGGCCGGGTCGTAATTGTCCACGGCCGCCGCAAAAACAGCGTATTGTTCTTTTGAGACCACATAAACTTCTTCCCAGGAATCGCCGGCGTCCTGACTTCTAAAAACCCGTCCTTTGTTGTCTTGATAAGCGCCGAGATAAAGCCGATTAGTATCTGAAGCGTCAATGGCAATGTCGTAGATATTGGCCCGTAAAGACAAAACCCCGTTTTTATCTTCTAATTTAAACCAGCTCTCGCCGGCATCGGCGCTTTTATAAAGCCCGTTAGACCGAGTGCCCAGATAAATGATTTTTGAGTCCTGGGGATTAATCTCAATGGTTAAAATGTCAACAGAAGCCAAAGAATGTTTTTTATCAATGAAAACCTGATGCTTAAAAATTTCCCCTTTGTTTTCTGATTTAAAAATTCCGGCGTCGCGGACCGCGCATTCAAAAGGGAAAAAAGCCAAAAGAGAAAAAAGAGGAATGATGGTGAAAAAATATTTTTTCATTATTAAAACTCCAGCATTAAAACTTCAAGCGCTAAACGCGCGTTGATGCTTGAATTGGCCAAAAGCAAATCTGTTTTTTTAATGGCTTTAATAATCCGGAGCAAGTGGGGCAGCCCCCCATTTATGAGGGGCTGCCCCACTTGCTCCTGACAGCCAATCGCCGACAAAAGTAAATCCCTAAAAAAAATCAGCCACTGATTAAGCGTTTGCCTGGCCCGGCTAATATCTTTAGATAAATTTTCCGCGTATTGGTATCGCTCGTTTAAATCCGACTGAATAATTTTTTGAAGCTCTTTAAAATTCTCTTCCTGTTTTTCTAATAATTTGGGGTTTTCTAAATATTGAATGGCTAAACCGGGCCGACCGGCGCAAAGACGGGTTATTTTAGATATTTGGGGACTAAGTCCCAAAAATTCTTTTTTAGGGACTAAGTCCCCAAATCTATTCCCAAGTTCATTCTCTATCTCCTCGGCCGGCACGGGTAAAAATTTAACTAAACGGCAGCGCGAAACAATGGTTGGCAAAAGCAGTTGAGAATTGGCGGTGATTAAAATTAAAACCGCGCGTCCCGACGGCTCCTCAAGGGTTTTTAACAAAGCGTTAGCCGCTTCTCTGGTCATTTTCTCGGCTGCGTCAATTAAAACTATTTTATAAGGGGCTTGATAAGGAAATAAACTTATTTGGCGCCGAATCTGCCGCGCTTGTTCTAAGCTGATTTCTTTCTCTTTTTTAATGCCTTCTTTTTCAATGGTCTCCGGCTCAATTATTAAAACATCAGGGTGGAAATCAATGTCTGCCTTCGACTCGCTTCGCTCGCTCAGGCAATAATTATTCCCTGAGCGGAGTCCCGACGAAAGTCGGGACGAAGTCGAAGGGTAATTCTCGCCTTGAAGTATTTTAATAAACTCCATAGCTATGGTTCTTTTGCCGACATTTTCCGGCCCGACAAATAAATAAGCGTGAGCAATCTTATTGCTCTCAATACTTTTCTTTAAAAAATCTAAAATGCGTTGATGGCCAATAATCATAAGCTATTTTCAGAATAGCATATTTTTTCAATGAATTCCACTATTTCTTTTTCAAATCTTTCCTCTGAAAATTTTTCCGCTCGTTTATGGATAAACGCGGAGCTATAATTATTAAAATTCATCAATAGCCGCCTGACGCCGTCAGCCAATGCTTCCGGAGCCGGCTCATCAAAAAATTCTCCGGTCATGCCTTCTAAAACTGTTTCTATGGCGCCGCCGGCGCGAAAGGCCAAAACCGGCTTGCCAAAGCTCATGGCTTCAACCGGCGCAATACCAAAATCATCTTCGCCGGGGAAAACAAAACCCAGACAATTTTGATAATATTGATTAACTGCCTCATCCGGCAAAAAGCCTAAAAACCGAATATTCTTTTTTGCCATTTCTTCTAATCTCTTTTTATCTTTTCCTTCCCCAATAATCACCAAAGGCAGTTCTAATTTATTAAACGCCTCAATGGCTAAATCAATTTGTTTGTAGGGAGTAAGTTGAGAAACGATGAGAAAATAATCACTAAGACCTAATTTTAAAGAACGGGGCAAGTGTTTTTCAGCGGCTTGCCCTATTCTTATACTCTGAACGGGCGGATAAATCACTCTTGACTCTTGACCATAATACTTTTTAATCCTTAAAGCCGTGGTCTTTGAGTTAGCGATAAAATAATCCACCCGATTGGCCGCGGCTCTATCCCAAAGCCGCAAATAATGAAAAAGAATTTTTCTCAAACGAGGAAAACGGCTTTGAAACTGATAAGTATAGTCCCAGAGAAAACGAGTTGGACTATGGCAGTAGCAAATATGAACGGTTTTAGGCCGTAAAACCAATCCCTTGGAAAAATCAGAGCAAGAAGAAATGACCAAATCAAATTCTCTTAAATCAAGGGATTCTATGGCCGAAGGCATTAAAGGAGCTAAAACCTGATAGCGCTTTTTTAAAAACTTGGGGAATTTTTGTAAAAACGAAGTTCTGATTTCCGCGCCTTTAAAAAACCCGCCCATTTTTTTCTCGTCATAAAGCAAAGTATAAATCGGCGCCTTAGGAAAAATTTTCCTCAAAGCCAAAACCACCCTCTCGGCCCCTCCAAATCTGATTAAATAATCATGGACTAAAGCGACCCTTGCCCTTCGAAGCTTTAGTGAAGGAGGGTTTAGTCCTTGACAAATTGTAAGCATTATGATAAGCTACTGGTAGTTGTTTTAGAAGTAAATAATATTAACTTTTTGAAAAAGGAGGATCAAAATGTCTACCAGAGAAGCTCTTTTAAAACAAGAAAAAGTTGCTGAAATGAAAAAGGGAAGTTTTTCCTTCGCCGGCACCTCCTATGAGGCGGAGGAGTGGTACAAGTGCGCAGAGCTTGCTGAAAAAGCAGGCTGCTTAAAAGAAGAAACAATAAAGTATCGCGATAGGGGAATAAAGGTATATGAGGAAGTCGGGGATGTACACAGGGCGAAAGATCACGCTAAAAGATTTGAGCTTGAAGAGTTAGTCAAATATTACGAGAATCTTATCGCCCTTAAAAAATGCCGTCCTCGCCTACTTTAGTAAATACTAAATTCCTTCCTTAAACGGACCCGAACCAAAACGGGTCCGTTTTTCTTTTTAATGAGGTAGCCACCATTTTGTCATTCCCGCCCCCATTTTCATGAGGGTAAACTCCAGCGGGAATCCAGCAATAATCGGTGCTTTCTGGATTCCGTCCCTGATTAAATCAGGGACAAGCATGCACCCATGAAAATGGGTGTGCGGAATGACAATTTTGGATAGTCTTGATAATCTCGCTACTCTACTAATATTTTTAAAGTCTCTTGAGCGCACTTTTGCCAGCTAAATCTTTTTATATTCTCATAACCCTTTTCAATTAAATCTCTTTTCAATTTTTCGTCGCTTATTATTTTATAAATCCCGCTGGCGATACTTTCAATATTTTTTGGGTCAATTAAAATCGCGCCTTCTCCGGCTACTTCGGGCATTGATGAAACATTAGAAGTGACAACCGGCGCGCCGGCTGCCTGCGCCTCTAAAATCGGCAGACCAAAGCCCTCGTAAAAGGAAGGGAAAACAAAAACATCGGCGTTTTTTAATAAAAACCATTTTTCTTGCTCGGAAATATAGCCAGCTTCTATAATATTATTCTTGAATTTGGAATTTGGAATTTGGAATTTGGAATTTTCGTATCCGTATCCCCTCGGCCCGACTAAAACTAATTTATGCGGGATTTTATATTTTTCTTTTAATAAGTTGAAGGCATGAATTAAACCGTCTATATTTTTCTTTTTTTCCAAGCGG
>Ga0156109_131_pt1 | contig 1871 bp, 3 predicted proteins | sample RifCSPlowO2_02_FD_107762 | JGI IMG/M metagenome (GOLD analysis project Ga0156109, IMG submission 107762) | Candidatus Portnoybacteria bacterium RIFCSPLOWO2_12_FULL_39_9
GTAAATCGCTTAAACATTAGACAATTCTATTGTATCATAGTTCGTGGAATGTCTAATGCCCTTAGTTTTTAAGAAACTGCCCCATCTATATTTATGACATATTTGTCAATCTTTCTGTTTTTTTAATATTTTGAATCCATTTTTCTCCTTTAATTGAAACAATTAGCATCCCCGTTAAAGCTCCGAAGACGTCATAAACAAGGTCGCGCCGGGTGTCGTCGGGCTCTTCTTTTTCGCCGCTCATCTCCGTCCCCCACCATTTATCGCCGTAAATCTGAAAAAATTCATTGAAGACGCCACCAAAAATCACTATCAAAAAAATTAAAACAAACAACTTTTTCTTTTTTTGTTTTTCAAAAAGTCCCCTGATTGTTAAAAAAGCGATTAAACCGCCGATAAAAGAAACATTGAAATGGACAAACGAATCATAGCCGAAACCAAAGCGATAAAAGATAAAAGTTCCCAGCCAGGGAAGAATCAAGCTCAAAAAAGCCAATAACTCCAAACAGAGAGGAAATTTTAAAGAATATATTTCTTTAAGCCGGCTTTTTTGGTAGATGATATGGGGCAGGGTTAAGACCAAAGCCGAAAGCCAGGCCATAATTCCGGAAAAAACAGGATGAACGGCCTGTCCGAAACGGAAAAAATAAAAAATGCCGAGTAAAATAAAAAACCAAAAAAATAAATTAAGAAAATTATTTAGAAATGGCTTTTTTCCTGAAAACCAGAAATATCTAAACATTTTTATTTAGATAATTGTAAACGCTTAGAGCCGCTTTGGCGCCTTCGCCGGCCGCTATAATACACTGTTTAAAGGGAATGTTTGTCACGTCGCCGGCCGCAAAAATCCCTTCAGCCGAGGTCTGGTTGGTTTTAGGGTCAACAATAATTTCTTTTTCAGCATTAAGGTCAAGAAAATCTTTGACAAAATCGCTGTTGGGCGTTTGGCCGATATTGACAAAAATGCCGCTCACCTTCAATTCTTTCTCTCGGCCGGTTTTTCTATCTTCGTAAATAAGGGACTCTGCAAATTTGGCGCCTTTAATTTCTTTAGCCGCCGCGCCGGTGATAAATTCAACTTTTTTTGTTTCTTTTAATTTTTCTTGGGTGCTTTTGTCGCCGGCGATCTCGTGATTAAATTCCAAAACATAAATTTTATCGGCGTATTTTGTCAGGTCCAAAGCGGCTTCCAGTCCGGCGTTGCCGCCGCCCACCACGGCCACGTCTTTTTTATTAAACAAAGGAGCGTCGCAAATTGAACAAAAACTTATTCCTTTGCCGCTAAATTCTTTTTCGCCCGGGATGTTTAGATAGCGGGGATTTTGGCCAGTGGCAATGATAACGGCTTTTGTTTCAAATTCTTCTTTATTTTTGGTTATAATCTTAAAGCCGTTGTTTTGTTTTTTAATTTCCACGGCTCTTTTTTCTTCTTGAATTTCAGTCCCGGCTTGCTCGGCCTGTTCTCTCATTTTTTGGATTAACTCTTGGCCGGTAATTATTTTAAACCCGGGATAATTTTCAATATTGTCGGTCAATAAAGACTGGCCGCCGACTTTTTCGGTTAAAATAAGGGTTTTAAGTTTTTTTCTGGCCGCGTAGACAGCCGCGCTTAGGCCGGCCGTGGCGCCGCCAATAATAATCAGGTCGTACATAGTTTTGGTTAAAGCGTAAGATTTCATCGTGTTGTTTGGTTATTATTGCCTAAACAGAGCTGGCAAATTTTATAAATTATCTGTAAGAAATCGTAGCGTTGTTTACGCTTTTTCGACACGCTCGCCCTCTCCAGTGGAGGGCTCGCTTAATGCTCAGCGCCGGCCACCTCGCCCTCTGGGCGAGGACCAAGCTGGCGGCGCTTCCGCATAGTCTCAAAA